>JACCDR012366013.1_pt1 | contig 81137 bp, 74 predicted proteins | sample 7446431 | NCBI WGS metagenome assembly JACCDR01 (sample SAMN15323443, study PRJNA562643) | freshwater metagenome | isolation source: river surface water | place: USA:Blue River Watershed | collected 2017-08-17
GAGGCCGCGCCACGCGGCGACAGCACCGCGCGGACACGGCCGCCCGCTGCCGCCGGCGCGCCACCCGCCTGGGTGGGACGGCGGCCGCCGTCGACGGTGAACACGTCGGTGGTGTTCTCGTAGGTGATGACGCTGCCCTGCATCTCGTCTGCCAGGGTGGTGCCGCGCAGGCGGCGCATCTCGGCGCGGCCGCTGAACTTCACGCGATCGAGCTTGCCATCGTACTCGATGGTCTCGCCCTCGCCCTCGATCCATTCATCGGCGCCCTCACGCTTCTGGCGCCAGAACGCGCGCTTGCCCGGGTCGGCGGTGACCACGCCGTACTGGTAACCCTCGGGGTCCTGGCGCACTTCCATGCGCGCGCCGCGAATGACGATGGTGCCCTTGGTGGCCACCACGCTGCCGGTGAACACGCTGACCTGGCGCAGGTCGTCATGGCGCAGGGCATCCGCCTCCACGTTCATGGGCTTGTTGCGGTCGGCCTTCTCGGCCACGGCGCCCGACGCCGCGAACAGCGCGGCGATGGCCAGCATCAGGGTGGGAAGGGGGTGTTTCATAGAGGCACGAATCTTGCGAGGATTGTACCCCCGGCCTCCCCCGGCCGGCCGGGTCAGCGGGCCCTGCGGGCTTCGCCGATGAGGAAGTCCGCGATCTGCAGGGCGCGGCCCATGTTGCCGGCCATTTCACCGTCGGTGTAGAAGCGGCCGGCCACGCCCAGGGCGGGCACGCCCTCGACACGGTAGGCGTCCTGCAGCTGGCTGGCGCGGCGGGTCTTGGTCTGCACGGAGAAGGAGTTGTACAGCTCCTGGAACCTGGCGCGGTCCAGCCCGTTCTTCTGGGCCCACTCCAGGATGGTGTCCTCCCGGTTGGTGGGCTGGCGCTCGGCGTGGATGGCCTGGAAGACCTTGCCGTGCAGGTCCAGGCGGTTCATGGCCTCCAGCACGTAGAACAGGCGCTGCTGCGGCACGAAGTTCTCGCGGAAGGCCACCGGCACGCGGCGCAGGACCACGTCCGCCGGGAGCCTCTTCGACCAGGCCTCCAGCGCCGGCTCGAAGGCGTTGCAGTGGGGGCAGCTGTACCAGAAGAACTCCACGACCTCGATCTTGCCGGCCGGGGTCTCCACGGGCGCGGGCTGCTGCAGGGTGCGGTACTCCGTGCCTTCCGCGGGCTTCTTCGGGGACTGGGCCCAGGCCGGAAGGGCCAGGGAGGTGGCCGCCAGGCCGGCGGCGAAGGTGCGTCGTTGCATGGTGGGATCCTCGTCGATCAGTGGATGGGGCAGGCCGGGACCGCGGGAGAAACGGGTGTCAGCGCTGGACACGCACCAGGGCCGCCTCGATGCCGCTGGTTTCCAGGCGGGCCTTGCTGCGGTCGGCGTCGTCCTTCTTGTCGAAGGGGCCCACCCGCACGCGGAACACCTGGCGACCGGACTGCTCACGCTCGGTCACGCGCGCCTCCATCCCCATGAGGGACAGCTTGGCGCGCTGGGACTCGGCCTCCTCCGCGGAGCGGAAGGCGCCGGCCTGGACGTAATAGAGGAACGGGTCGGCCGGGGCCGCCGGGGCGGCATTGGCACGGGCCGCGGCCAGGTCACCCAGGGGGTCCGCCTTGGCAGCGGGCTTGGCCGCCGGGCCGGCAGGGGCGGCGGGCGTGCCGGGAGCAGCGGGCGCAGCAGCCGGTGCGGCGGCCGCAGGCCCCGTGGCCGCTGCCGCGGGCGCCGCGCCCTCGGGCGCCGACGCCGGCGCGGCCGGCTTGGCCGGGTTCTTGCCGTACAGCGGCGCGTTGGGGTCCCAGTTCTGGTTCTTCTTCGACTCGGCGGCGTCCTGTTCGGGCGTGCGGGTCTGGGTCTTGTTCACGAACGGGATCGGCACCTTGGTCACGTAGACCGCCACGGCCAGGGCCGCGCCCAGGCCCAGGACCAGGCCGATGACGATGCCGACGAGCGTATTACCGCGCTGATGCTGCTTCATGAATGGCTTTCCCTGCGGATCACATCTTCTGCGGGGCGCTCACGCCCAGCATGGCCAGGCCATTGTGCAATACCTGCGCGCAGGCGGCCACCAGGGCCAGGCGGGCCTTCTTGACCGCCTCGTCGTCGACGAGGATGCGCTCGGCGTCGTAGTACGAGTGGTAGGCCGCGGCCAGGTCCCGCAGGTAGAAGGTGACGTCGTGCGGGGCGAAGTCCTGCGCCGCGGCGGTGAGCATCTCGGGGTACTTGGCCAGGGCCAGCATCAGCGACTGCGCGGCGGGGGAGTCCAGCGGCGACAGGTCGGCGTCCTTCAGGGTGGCGACATCACCGCCCCAGGCCGCCAGCACCGAACAGATGCGCGCGTGGGCGTACTGCACGTAGTAGACCGGGTTGTCGTTGTTCTGGGCCACGGCCAGGTCCACGTCGAAGGTGTACTCGGTGTCGGGCTTGCGCGAGAGCAGGAAGAAGCGCACGGCGTCCTTGCTGGTCCACTCGATCAGGTCTCGCAGGGTGACGTAGCTGCCGGCGCGCTTGGAGATCTTGACCTCCTGGCCGCCGCGCACGACGCGCACCATGGTGTGCAGCACGTAGTCGGGAAAGCCCTGGGGAATGCCCACGCCCGCGGCCTGCAGGCCGGCGCGCACGCGGGCGATGGTGCCGTGGTGGTCCGTGCCCTGGATGTTCACCGCCTTGGTGAAGCCGCGCTCGAACTTGGTGATGTGGTAGGCCACGTCCGGCACGAAGTAGGTGTAGGTGCCGTCGCCCTTGCGCATGACGCGGTCCTTGTCGTCACCGTAGTCGGTGGACTTGAGCCACAGGGCGCCGTCGTGCTCGTAGGTCTTGCCGGCATCGCGCAGGCGCTGCACGGCGGCGTCGACCTTGCCGCTGGTGTAGAGGCTGGACTCGAGGTAGTAGTTGTCGAAGCGGACGTCGAAGGCCTTGAGGTCCAGGTCCTGCTCGTGGCGCAGGTAGGCCACGGCGAACAGGCGGATGCCGTCGAGGTCGTCCGGGTCACCCGAGGCGGTGAACTCGCGGTCGTCGGACTTGACGGTCTTCTTCGCCAGGAAGTCGTTGGCGATGTCCTGGATGTAGTCGCCGTTGTAGGCGGCCTCGGGCCACTGCGGGTCGCCGGGCTTGAAGCCCTTGGCGCGCAGCTGCGTGGAGGTGGCCAGCGTGGCGATCTGCACGCCCGCGTCGTTGTAATAGAACTCGCGGTGCACGTTCCAGCCCTGGCTGGCGTACAGGTTGCAGATGGCATCGCCCAGGGCCGCCTGGCGGCCGTGGCCCACGTGCAGCGGGCCGGTGGGGTTGGCGGAGACGAACTCCACCATCATGCGCTGGCCATTGGACGGCTGCCGGCCGAAGCCGTCACCGGCGGTGAGCACCTCGCGCACCACTTCCTGCTTGGCCGCGGGCTTGAGGCGGATGTTGATGAAGCCGGGGCCGGCGATCTCGATCGCATCGACCCAGCGCTGGAAGGCGTCGCCGGCCAGCAGGGCGGCCTTGAGGGCCTCGGCCACCTGGCGGGGGTTCTGCTTGAGGGGCTTGGCCAGCTGCATGGCAGCCGTGCAGGCCAGGTCGCCGTGGGCGGCGGCCTTGGGGGATTCGAAGGCCGCCTTGTCGCCCGCGCCGGGCTGCAGCTGTTCGAGCGCGGCGGACAGGGCGCCGAGCAGTTCTTGGGTCACGTGGAGCATCGCGGGATTTTACGGGCGGGGCGCACCAAAGCCCGGGCGGGCGAAATGCGCCTTCAGGTAATCGATCCACAGGCGCACCCGCAGCGGCAGGTGCTTGCGCTGGGGCACCACGGCGTAAATGCCGTTCGGTGGTGCAGCAAACCCGGCCAGCACCTCCACCAGCCGGCCGGCGGCGATGTCGGCCTCCACCTCCCAGGTGCTGCGCCAGGCGATGCCCCGGCCCTGCAGGCACCAGTCGTGCAGCACCTGGCCGTCGGTGCAATCGAGCGGGCCGTCCGGACGCAGGTAGACGACCTCGTCGTCCACGCGGAACGCCCAGCCCCGGGTCTGCGAGGCCTCGCTGGACAAGGTCAGGCAGGCAAAGCGGGCCAGGTCGTTGGGGTGGCGCGGCGTGCCGTGGGCCTTGAGGAAGGCCGGGGTGGCCACGCACAGGCGGCGGTTGTCGGCCAGGCGCACGCCCACCAGGGACGAATCGGGAAAGTCGCCCACGCGCACCGCGCAGTCGTACCCCTCGGCGGCCAGGTCCACCACGCGGTCGCTGAGGTTCAGGGAGATCGTCACGTCCGCATGGCGATCACGAAAGCCGGGCACCAGCGGCGCCACATGCCGCCGGCCGAAGCCCGCCGGGGCCGTGACGCGCAGGTGGCCGCTGGCCTTGACGCCACCGGCGCTGACGCTGGCCTCGGCGTTGGCGATGTCGGCCAGCACGCGCTGGCAGTCCTCCAGGAAGGCGCTGCCCTCGTGGGTCAGCGACAACCGGCGCGTGGTGCGCACGATGAGCTTCACGCCCAGGCGCTCCTCCAGCGCGTCCATCCGCCGGCTCATGATGGCCGGCGCCACCCCCTCGGCCCGGGCGGCAGCCGTCAGGCTGCCGCGCAGGGCGACGGAGACGAAGGATTCGAGTTGCTTGAGCTTGTCCATGGATGCGGAGACCGGTTCCTGGCCGGGCCAGGGATAGACTCGATTCTGTATGTATTTGTCAAGAATGAGTTGATTTTCCCGTTCTTAATATGCATCCCGGTATCAAATACAGTGTCAGCTTCAACTTGGAGAACCCATGAACGCACGCACCCAGATCCACGGCCTGAAGGTGGACAGCGCCCTGGCCCGATTCATCGACGAACAAGTCCTGCCCGGCACCGGCGTGGACGTGGCCGCCTTCTGGAAAGGCTTCGACGCCATCGTGCGTGACCTGGCCCCCAAGAACGCCGCGCTGCTGGCCGAGCGTGACCGCCTGCAGTCGGAACTGGATGCCTGGCACACCAAGAACCCCGGCCCGATCAAGAACATGAAGGCCTACCGCGCCTTCCTGGAGAAGATCGGGTACCTGGTGCCGCAGCCCCAGGGCGTGAAGGCCACCACCGCCAACGTGGACGCCGAACTGGCCAAGCAGGCCGGCCCGCAGCTGGTGGTGCCGATCCTCAACGCCCGCTACGCGCTCAACGCCGCCAACGCCCGCTGGGGCTCGCTGTATGACGCGCTGTATGGCACCGACGCCCTGCCCGAGACGGGCGGCGCGGAGAAGGGCAAGGGCTACAACCCCGTGCGCGGCGCCAAGGTCATCGAGTACGCGCGCTATGTGCTCGATCGCTGCGCACCGCTGAAGAAGGGCTCGCACATCGACTCCACCGCCTACGCGGTCAAGGACGGCAAGCTGGTCGTGTCCCTGAAGGACGGCAGCACCAGCGGCCTGGAGATCGGCAAGCAGTTCGTCGGCTACCAGGGCGATGCCGCCGCGCCCTCCTCCATCCTGCTGCAGCACAACGGCCTGCACCTGGACATCCGCATCGACAAGCGCCACCCCATTGGCGCGACCGACCCCGCCGGCGTGGCGGACCTGGTGGTCGAGGCCGCCCTGTCCACCATCCTGGACCTGGAAGACTCCATCGCCGCCGTGGACGCCGAGGACAAGCTGCTGGCGTACAGCAACTGGCTGGGCATCCTCAAGGGCACGCTGACCGAGGAAGTGTCCAAGGGCGGCAAGACCTTCACGCGCGGCCTGAACGCCGACCGCATCTACACGTCCCCCAAGGGCGACGCCGAAGTGCGCCTGCATGGCCGCTCGCTGCTGTTCCTGCGCAACGTGGGCCACCTGATGACGAACCCCGCCGTCCTGTGGGGCGCCGAGGACAAGGAAATTCCCGAGGGCATCCTGGACGCGATGGTCACCACCGCGATCGCGCTGCATGACCTGCAAGGCCATGGCAAGGACGGCATCCGCAACTCGCGCACGGGCTCGGTCTACATCGTCAAGCCCAAGATGCACGGTCCTGACGAAGTGGCCTTCGCCAGCGAGCTGTTCGGCCGCGTGGAGAAGGTGCTGGGCCTCAAGCCCAACACCGTCAAGCTGGGCATCATGGACGAGGAGCGCCGCACCAGCGTGAACCTGCAGGCCTGCATCGCGCAAGCCAAGGCGCGCGTGGCCTTCATCAACACCGGCTTCCTGGACCGCACCGGCGACGAGATGCACACCGCCATGCTGGCGGGTCCGATGCTGCGCAAGGGCGACATGAAGACCACGCCGTGGATCCAGGCCTATGAGCGCAACAACGTGCTGGTGGGCCTGTCCTGCGGCCTGAGCGGCCGTGCGCAGATCGGCAAGGGCATGTGGGCCATGCCCGACCTGATGGCCGCGATGCTGCAGCAGAAGATCGCCCACCCCAAGGCCGGCGCCAACACCGCCTGGGTGCCCTCGCCCACCGCCGCCGCGCTGCACGCGCTGCACTACCACCAGGTGGACGTGTTCGCGGTGCAGAAGGACCTGGCCAAGACCTCGGCCGAGTCCGTGCGCGACGAGATCCTGAACGGCCTGCTGCAGGTGCCCGTGGCGCCCAAGCCGAACTGGAGCGACGAGGAGCGCCAGCAGGAACTGGACAACAACGTGCAGGGCATCCTGGGCTACGTGGTGCGCTGGATCGACCAGGGCGTGGGCTGCTCCAAGGTGCCCGACATCCACAACGTGGGCCTGATGGAAGACCGCGCCACGCTGCGCATTTCCAGCCAGCACATCGCCAACTGGCTCGAGCACGGCATCGTGACGGACAAGCAGGTGCACGCCACTTTCCGCCGCATGGCCAAGGTGGTGGACAAGCAGAACGCCGGCGACCCGCTGTACCAGCCCATGGCCGGCAACTGGGAGACCAGCTACGCCTACCGCGCCGCGCTGGACCTGGTGTTCAAGGGCAAGGCGCAGCCCTCCGGCTACACCGAGCCGCTGCTGCACGCCTGGCGCCTGAAGGCCAAGGCGAAGGCCTGATGGAGCCCGCGATGGAAGGCACCGCGCCCTCCATCGACCCGGGCCGCTGCCCCCTGTGCGGCGGCCCGAACGGCTGCGCCATGGAGGCGCAGCGCCTGACGGGCCAGCCCCAGCCGCCGTGCTGGTGCACGCGGGTGGATTTCAGCGCGGAACTGCTGGCGCGGGTGCCTGCTCAAGCCAAGGCCCAGGCCTGCATCTGCCCGGCCTGTGCGGCCGGCGCCCCGCCCCCCGGACTCACATCGCCGGCTTGATGACGTTGGTGGAGATGCCGCTGACGGCCATGCCCAGGTTCATCAGCGTGTTGACGGCGATCCAGGTGCGGGCGACCTTGCGCGCCATGCGGTTGTCGCTTTCCATGTCCTCGAGGCGCCTGGCCCTTTCCGGGTCCGGCGCCTGGGGGTCGGTCCAACCGCTCGTTTGCTGGTCGTAGAAAGCCTGGAGCTCCCCCTTCGCCGCGGGCTTGTACCAGGCTTCCTGCTGCTCATGCGCCACGAGGCTCTTGACGAAACCGAGCACCTTGCCGCGACCCGCCTCGTCCAGTTCCTTCAACATCGCCTGGGCGGACTTGAAATCGACGGCGGCGCGCCCGGACAGGTCGCCATGCTGCTCGGTCTTCGTGGTGGCGACCCGGGTCTCGTAAGGCAGCATCAACGAGGCCACCGATGTCGCCGCCCAGCGGCAGGCCTGGCAGGTCAGCGTCGCCGCCGGCGTGAACAACTGGCCGGTGACCAGCGTGGCCATGGACAGGCCGACGGTGAATGCGGCCGCGTACCGGGTCGCAAAGTGCTTGGCAGCCGGGTCGGCCTCACCGACCCCGTGGTAGCCGCGATAGGCCTTGTGCAGGAGGTTGCCCATGGCGTTGGCGCCCAGGGGCAGGGACTGGATCGTGCGCCCTTCCCGGACGCTGGCCTTGGCATCACGCCAGCAGATGGCCGCACACCCCACGTCGGCCACGGCCTGCAGCAGGCGCAGGCCGGTCATTGCCATGAGGGGCGCCGCCGCGCCGAGCGTGGCCACCGTCAAGGCGGCGGCCACGCTGGCGGACACCGCCACCGTGGCAAAGGTCATGAACCGCGTGAAGAAATTCGCCCGGGCCAGGTCGACGCCCGCATGGCGCGCCTGCGCCTGCTTGAAGGCGGCTTCCAGGACCTGGTGCTGCGCCTTTTCCGCCGCGGACGCGCGCTTGAGCGCCTCGTCCATGACACGCTGTGTCCTCACCGGGTCGAACACCGGGGCCCGGGCCTTGGCCATCGCCGCTGCGGCCTTGGCCCGGGTCTGCGTGGGCGATGAGGAGACCTGGGCAGGCGGCAGCGAGCCGGGAAGCACCGTCGGCTTCAGGGCCTGCCCGGCGCCTCCCGAGGGCGTGGCTTCCTGGGGCGCGCTGGCCGCATCGCCGGCCGGGCGGACCGAGGCGGAGTGCTTGGTGTCGATCCCGAATCCTCCCATGATCAGCCCTCCGATCCCAGGTCGTCCAGCCGGCGCTGCGCGGCCTCACGCACGGCGGCATGGGCCACGTCAAGCCAGGACAGCTGGACCGCCGCGACGAAAGCATCCCTCGCATCCACCCGCTCGTTCATGGCCAGCAGGCACTCACCGATCCGGTAGGTGGCCAGGGGGTCCGTGGCATCGAGGGCCAGGGCCTGCGCATAGAAACGGGCCGCGGCATCGTGCAGGCCCTGCTGCTGCAGGCAATGCGCCAACGCCAGGTGGTAGCGGCGGTCCCAGGGATCATGGGTGACGAGGAGCGAGGCGTGCTCGAAGGCCTCGTCGAGTTCGCCGGCCTCCAGTTCCTCCAGGGTGACGCTGTAGACGGCTTCCAGTTCGTCCGGTGACATGCCGCGCATATGGGCCAAGGTCACGCCGTGGTGGACCATGGCATCGGCCAGGCCTTCGGCCGTGCGGACATCGAGTGAGGCTGGGTTCATCGCCATCTCCTGTGCGAAACCACCACGAAGCGGCCCGGCGGCCGTTCCACCAGCACATCTGTAACGATGCTCTGCAGGTAGTTTCCTGACCAGGAGGGGATGTCAGGTGGCGTTGAGGTGTGGCCAGGTCCCTGCGGCGGCGCGCAAGGACCGCCTGTCACTCCTCACCGGCCGGCGCCAGCGCCCGGCCGACGAGCGCGAGCGACACCACGTTGACGGTCAGGGCCAGGAAGTTCAGGGGGGTGGGCTCCAGGCCCTCGACGGCCTTCTCCATGAACTCGAGCAGCCGCTTCGCCTTGTCCGGACTGTATTGCCCATCCTCCATCAGGCGCCCGAGAAATCCGTGCAACGCGGGATCGTCCGGATGGCTCGCCAGGAGCTGCTGCAGGCGCTCATGGCGGCTGTCGTCGTCAGGACCCAGGACATGGTTCAGGGTGTGGAGCGCCTGCTCCAGCCGGCGAGCCGGGGAGGCCTGCTCCGGCACTGCCGTGTCGCCCTCGGTTTCCTGGGCAGCCGCGCTGGACAGCGTGGCATGCGCATACATCAGCGACTTGAGGCCCAGGCTGACGAACTTGGTGGCTTCCTCGGCGAGCTTGAGCTCCGGCGGGACGACGCAGGTGGCGAGCGAGAAGGCCAGCAGTCCCACGGCGAAAGCGACCTCGACCTTGTGGGCCGAGGACAGGGCACCCTCATGGTCCTGGCCCAGGCCGCTGGCCGCCCAGTAGGCGAGGTTGCCGACGGCGCTGGGCCCGCAAGGCAAGGGCTGGTAGGGTGCGGACTCGCCCGCTGCATCGGCCTGCGCGTTCTTCCACTCGCGCCAGGCGCACACGGCATCGCCGGCATAGGACAGCGTCGAGAGGCAGGCCGCCGCCAGGGCCGGCGCCGCCGCGCCGCCCGTGGCGACCGTGGCGGCGGCCATGACGGCCAGCGCGATGACGGAGGCGACCGCCCCCACGGCCTTGCGCAGGAAGGTGCTGCGGGTCATGTCCACGCCCGCCTTCAAGGCTGCGTCCAGGCACCTGCCGGCTTCCTTGATCTTCTGCACCGCGTCCCCCGGATGCGACGCCGCGTGGGGCTGGGGCTGCAGGCCGGCCTTGTCCTGGAAGCTGGCGGCCCGGGCGACCGTGCTGTCCGAGGCTGCCGCGTCGCCGTCCGACAGGATGAGGTTGTCGGCGTCATGGGACTGGAAGGAGAAGTCCTCGTCGCCGCTCGCCGTCAGCGCCGATGGCCCTGCCTGTGGCCCCTGGGGCGAGACCAGCTGGTCCAGGGGAAGGGTCGAAGCAAAGCTGCCGGCGCTGATCAGGTTCATGCGCTGCTCCGCGGCGTCCGCTAGAAACCCAGGCGGACCAGCTGGTCCAGCCGCCGCTCGGCCGATGCACGTACCGGCTCGTGCGCCAGGTCCAGCCAGGACAGCCGGATGGCGGCCTCGAAGGCATCACGGGCGGGTGCCCACTGGGCCTGCGCCGCCAGGCACTCGCCGATGCGCAGCACACACAACGCATCGGTGGCCTCCATCAGCAGGGCATAGCCATAGAACTTCGCGGCAGCGTCGTACTGGCGCAGCTGCTGCAAGGCCATGGCGTAGGCCACCAGGTGACGGCGGTCATCGGGTGCGAACCGTACCAGTTGCGCCAGGCGCTCGACCGCCGCCTCCGGCCGCCCCTCGCGCAGGTCGGCACAGGCCAGGGCAAGGACCGCGTCGAGCTCGGCCTTCGTCATGCCGTGCAGGTCCGCCAGGGTGACCCCCTGCGCCAGGACGGCATCGACGAACCCGCGTGGTGTGGAGACATCCAGCGGCTCAGTGCTCACGCCACCTCCGGGAAGCCAGCCCACCGCCAGGTGCGACGGGAAAGCGCGTTGTTGATGAGTAACTCTTTTGTAGCACTGCGGTTGCTGGCTGGCAATCCCTGGCAGCGGCCGCACAATGGCGGCATGTGCCAGCTTCTCGGGATGAACTGCAACACGCCCACGGACGTGACCTTCAGCTTCACGGGCTTTGCCCAGCGCGGCGGGCGGACGGACCACCATGCCGACGGCTGGGGGATCGCGTTCTTCGAAGGACGGGGGCTGCGGCATTTCGTGGACCACCAGCCGGCCTCGGAGTCACCGGTGGCGGACCTGATCCGGCGCTACCCGATCAAGAGCCGCCATGTGATCGCGCACATCCGCAAGGCCACGGTGGGCCACGTGGCGCTGGAGAACTGTCACCCCTTCGTGCGCGAGTTGTGGGGGCACTACTGGGTCTTCGCCCACAACGGCACACTCCATGACTTCAGCCCCCGGTTGCACGCGAGCTTCAAGCCCGTGGGGCAGACGGACAGCGAGCGGGCCTTCTGCTGGCTGATGCAGGAGATGGCCAAGTCCCACGCGGGCATGCCCAGCATCGAGGAGCTGACGCTGACACTGCGCGAGCTGACGCCGCAGGTGGCACGCCACGGCACCTTCAACTTCATGCTGTCCAACGGGCAGGCGCTGTGGACGCACTGCTCCACCAACCTGTACTTCGTGGAACGCCGCCATCCTTTCGCCCACGCCCAATTGGCGGACGAGGACCTGTCCATCGACTTCGCCCAGCACACCTCGCCCCGGGACAAGGTGGCCGTGGTGGTGACGGCGCCGCTGACGACCAACGAGCGCTGGACGCAGATGCTGCCAGGGGAGTTGCGGGTGTTCGTGGATGGGGAAGCGGTGGCTTGACGAGGGGGCGGGAGTCGTCATGCGCTGCATGACCGATTGGCGGCGCCTGCGAAGATACGCGCCAATGCCCGCTTCGTCGGGGTCGTCGGAACGTCGGCGCTTACCCGCGGAAGAGCCGCAGGCCCTTGGAGGACCTGCTGGCAAACTGAAGCTCAGGCCAGCGCCGCTTCCAGCGCGTCGAGGAACATCGCCGGCACATCGAACCCTGTCTGCTGGGTGATTTCCTGGAAGCAGGTGGGACTGGTGACGTTGATTTCGGTGAGGCAGTCACCGATCACGTCCAGGCCCACCAGCAGCAGGCCGCGCGCCGCCAGGACCGGGCCCAGGGCATTCGCAATCTCCAGGTCGCGCGCGGACAGGGGCTGGGCCACGCCCTTGCCGCCCGCCGCGAGGTTGCCACGCACCTCGCTGCCCTGGGGGATGCGCGCCAGGCAGTAAGGCACCGGCTTGCCGCCGATCACGAGCACGCGCTTGTCGCCTTGCGCGATCTCGGGCACGAAGCGCTGCACCATCAGCGTGGTGGCGCCGCCGGCGTTGAGCGTCTCGACGATGGCACCCAGGTTCAGGCCATCGGGCCCGACACGGAAGATGCCCATGCCGCCCATGCCGTCCAGCGGCTTGAGGATGATGTCGCGGTGCTGCGCGTGGAAGTCCCGCACGGCCTGCTCGTCACGCGTGACCAGCGTGGGGCTGAGGAACTGCGGGAACGCCATGATGGCCAGCTTCTCGGGATGGTCACGCAGCGCCGAGGGCTTGTTGAACACCCGGGCGCCCTCACGCTCTGCCTGCTCCAGCAGGTGCGTGGCGTAGAAGTACTCGCTGTCGAACGGCGGGTCCTTGCGCATGATGACGGCGTCGAAGCCGCGCAGCTCGCGCACCACCGACCGGTGCTCCACGAACCACTCCTCCTCGGTGCCGGTGAGCGCGATCTCGCGCACCTGCGCCTCCACCCGGCCGCCCGAGCGCCACACCAGGTGGCGCGGCTCGCAGGCGCACACCGCATGGCCGCGGCGCTGCGCTTCGCGCATCATGGAGAAGGTGGTGTCCTTGTAGGTCCTGAAGGACTCCAGCGGGTCGGCGACGAAGAGGATCTGCATGCGCAATCGTGAGTGTCAGATGGCGACCTTGGCGCCCAGCTCCACCACCGAGTTGTTCGGCAGGTGCAGGAAGTCGGCCGCGGCGCTGGCGTTGTGGTGCATCTGCGCGAACAGCTTCTCGCGCCACAGCGACATGCCGCCGCCAATGGACGGGATGACGACGTCGCGCGAGAGGAAGTAGCTGGTGCTCATGGGGTCGAGCACGCAACCCCGGTTCTTCAGCAGCTCCAGCGCACGCGGCACGTCCGGGTCGTTCTTGAAGCCGTAGTGGATGATGACCTGCCAGCAGTCATGCCCCAGCGGCTCGACCTCCAGCCGGCGGCTCAGGCCCACCCAGGGCTCCTCGTGGCTGCGCACCGTGACGAACAGGTTCTGCTCGTGCAGGACCTTGTTGTGCTTGAGGTTGTGCAGCAGCGCGTTGGGGACGGCGCCCGGCTCGGCGGTGAGGAAGACGGCCGTGCCCTGGACCCGGCTGGGCGGCGCGACGAAGACGGCCTCCAGGAAGCTGCCCAGCTCGATGGCGTCGGTCTTGAGCTTGTCGTTCAGGATGGCGCGCCCCTGCTTCCAGGTCATCATGAGCGTGAAGATGGCACCGCCGATCATCAGCGGGAACCAGCCGCCGTCGAACAGCTTGAGCATGTTGGAGGCGAAGAACGTGAGGTCGATCACGAAGAACCAGCCCGTGGCAGCGACGCACAGCCACAGGGGGTAGTTCCAGCCGTAGCGGATCACGAAGAAGGTGAGGACGGTGGTGATCAGCATGTCCAGCGTGACGGCAATGCCGTAGGCCGCCGCCAGGTTGCTGGAGGAGCGGAACATGACCACGGCCATGACGATGGCGGCGAACAGGCCCCAGTTGACGAAGGGGATGTAGATCTGGCCGGTGTCGCGCACGCTGGTGTGCTGGATGTTCAGGCGCGGGAGGTACCCCAGCTGGATCACCTGCTTGGTGACGCTGAAGGCGCCGGTGATCAGCGCCTGCGAGGCGATGACGGTGGCGGCGGTGGCCAGCAGCACCAGGGGCAGCTGGGCCCATTGCGGCGCCATGAAGTAGAACGGGTTCTTTACCGCCGCGGGGTTTTCCAGCAGCAGGGCCCCCTGGCCGAAGTAGTTCAGGGCCAGGGCCGGCATGACCACGCCGAACCAGGCCAGGCGGATCGGCTTCTTGCCGAAGTGGCCCAGGTCCGCGTAGAGCGCCTCGGCGCCGGTGACGCACAGGACGACCGCGCCCAGGATGATGAAGGTGGTGCCCGGGTTGGCCAGCGCGAAGGCGAAGGCATGGTGCGGGCTGACAGCGCCCAGGATGGTGGGGTGGTCCAGGATGTTGATCACGCCCAGCACCGCCAGCACCGCGAACCACACCAGGGTGATGGGACCGAAGAAACGGCCGATGCCGGCCGTGCCGCGCTTTTGCACCGCGAACAGGCAGAACAGGATGACGAGCGTGAGCGGGATCACCGCGCGCTTGAACTGGGGCGAGACGACCTCCAGGCCCTCCACCGCCGACAGCACCGAGATGGCCGGCGTGATGACGCCGTCACCGTAGAACAGGCTGGTGCCGAAGATGCCCACCGCCAGCAGGACGTTGCGCAGCTGCGGCTTGTCCTTCACGGCCTGCGAGGCCAGGGCCAGCATGGCCACCAGGCCACCCTCGCCGTGGTTGTCGGCGCGCAGCACCAGCACCACGTATTTCAGCGAGACGATGATGGTCAGCGTCCAGAAGAAGATGGACAGGATGCCGTAGACGTTCTCCGGCGTGAACGGGACGTGGCCGGAGCCGAAGACCTCCTTGACCGCGTACAGGACGCTGGTGCCGATGTCGCCATAGACGACGCCGATGGCGCCCAGCGTGAGCGCCGCCAGGGAGGATTTGGAGCTTTGCATCAGTCGTAGTTCTCGGCGTCGGGGTCGGTGGCTTCGAGCTCGTAGCTGGCGGCCAGCATGGCCAGGCGGCCGATGACGCCGTACATGTAGAAGCGGTTGGGGGCGCTGGCGCCGGGCTTGGAGCCCGGCTGCGGCAGGCGCGTGCTTTCGGCGAAGGCCAGGGGGACGAAGCCGGCGCCGGGGGCGTTGAGGTTCTCGTCGACGCCGCGCTCGGCATGCACGCGGTAAAAGCCGCCCACCACGTAGCGGTCCATCATGTAGACCACCGGCTCGGCCACCGCATCGTGGATGCGCTCGTTGGTCAGCACGCCTTCCTGGATGATGACCTCGCTGACCGGCTGGCCGTCCTTGATGACGCCCATCTTGTTGCGGGTCTTGCGATTGAGGTGCTCCAGGTCCCGGGCGTCGCGCACGGTCATGATGCCCATGCCGTAAGTGCCGTTGTCGGCCTTGACGATGACGAACGGCTTCTCGTTGATGCCGTATTCCTTGTACTTGCGGCGGATCTTCGTGAGCAGGGCGTCGACGTTGGAGGTGAGGCAGTCCATGCCCGTGCCCTCGGCGAAATCGACCTCGCCGCAGTGGTTGTACATGGGGTTGATCAGCCAGGGATCGATGCCCAGGAGCTTGCCGAAACGCTTGGAGACTTCCTCGTAGCTCTGGAAGTGGCGGCTCTTGCGGCGCACGCTCCAGCCCGCATGCAGCGGGGGCAGGAGGTACTGCTCGTGCAGGTCCTCCAGGATGCCCGGCGCGCCGGCCGACAGGTCGTTATTGAGCAGGATGGTGCAGGGGTCGAAGTCCTTGAGGCCCAGGCGGTACTTGGTGCGCACCACCGGCTCCAGCGTGATGGATTCGCCGCCGGGCAGTTCCACGGTGGTGGGCTCGGTGACATCCGGGCTGATGGAGCCGATGCGCACGTTCAGGCCGGCCATGTGGAAGATGCGCTGCAACTGGACCAGGTTGCTCAGGTAGAACGTGTTGCGGGTGTGGTTCTCGGGGATGACCAGCAGGTTCTTGGCCTCGGGGCAGATCTTCTCGATGGCCGCCATGGCCGCCTGCACCGCCAGCGGCAGCATCTCGGGCGTGAGGTTGTTCCAGCCGCCGGGGAACAGGTTGGTGTCCACCGGGGCCAGCTTGAAGCCGGCGTTGCGGATGTCGACCGAGCTGTAGAACGGCGGGGTGTGCTCCATCCACTCGAGCCGGAACCAGCGCTCGATGGCGGGCATGGACTCGAGGATGCGCTGCTCGAGTTCGTTGATGGGGCCGCTCAGGGCCGTGATGAGATGGGGAACCATGAAGCCCTCGTGGGTGGGGTCTTTGTATCAGGACGGCTGCGCCAGGGGAAGGTTCAGCAGCAGATTCTGCGGCTTCAGGCGCAGGCCCTTGGCAGCGTCCATGGCCATGGCCAGGTAGATGGGCTTGCCGCGGACCTCGGCACGCGCCGCAGACTCCTCGGCGAATCGCAGGCTGAACAGGCACAGCATGCGCTCCATGGCGCCCGCCTCGGGCTCCTGGCCCTGGTACAGGGCGTTGAGGACGGCGCTGGCCTGGGCATCCAGGCCCACGTGCCAGACCCACTGGTCGTCGTCGATCTCGCGCTCGACCTGCACGGTGACGGCCACGCCCAGCAGCCGGTCGACCCAGCGCTCGATGACCCGGCACAGGCCCTCCAGCCCCGCCTGGCCGTGGTGCAGGGGCAGGACCATGTCGTGCGCCTCGCTGCGGCCCCAGTAGCTGTCGGCGCTGTCCTCGTGCAGGACGTCGAGTTCGGCCTCCCGCAGGGGCACGCCGCCCTGGCGCAGCAGGTCGCCGATGGCACCGAAGGAGCCGGCGACGGCCAGGCGCTCCACGGCCTCCTCGTCGGCGGCCATGACCTGGCCGTCCTCCTGCAAGGCGATGCGCTGGGGGCGGAAGAACATCTCGGCGGCGCGGACCTCGGCCGCGGAGGCGGTGTCGCCCAGGGCCTCGCGCAGGATCACCTGCGTGAGCTGGTGCACCAGCAGCGGCGGGACATCGACCTGGCCGCGGAAGATCTGCAGGTAGCTGGCCTCCAGGGTGGGTTTCGCCAGCAACCGCTCCCTGAACCGCAGCCACACGGCGTAGTTCTCGCGGGCGTCGGCATCAGCCAGGCCGGCCAGTTCGGCCGGCGTGATGGCCCGGCGCGGCGCGCGCAGCAGGCCGTCGTGCAGGGCGACTTCCGCCGCGCAGGACTCGGGCACCGGCGCCAGTTCGGGGCGCGCCAGCAAGTGGCGAAGGAAGTCGTCGGTGACGAGCAGGCGGCCTTGCGCATCTCGGTCGAGCAGGCGCCAGCCACAGGAGGGCCAGTAATCACGCATGGGAGTCACGCACCTTCATCAGGCAGGGCCATCGGGCCGGGGATTGTCGCGGGGAAGACGAGGCAGGCGCCCCGTCAAGAGCGCACCTCGCCCTCACCCAGCACCACGTACTTCAGCGAGGTCAGGCCCTCGATGCCCACCGGGCCGCGGGCGTGGAACTTGTCGGTGCTGATGCCGATCTCGGCACCCAGGCCGTACTCGAAACCATCCGCGAAGCGAGTGCTCGCATTCACCATCACGCTCGCGGAGTCGACTTCCCGCAGGAAGCGCTGGGCGTGCATGTGGTCGCGGGTGAGGATGGCGTCGGTGTGGTGGCTGCCGTACTGGTTGATGTGGGCGATGGCCTCGTCCAGGCCCTCGACCACCTTCACGCTGATGATGGGCGCGAGGTATTCCTCGTACCAGTCCTGCTCGGTGGCATCGACCACCTGGGCGCCGGGGACGGCCTGGAGGATGGCCTTGGCGGCCGCATCGCAGCGCATCTCCACACCCTTGGCGGCGAAGACGGCGCCGATCTTCGGCAGGAATTCGGCGGCGACGCCGCGGGCGACCAGCAGGCCCTCGCTGGCGTTGCAGGGGCTGTACTTGTTGGTCTTGGCGTTGTCGGTCACCTTGACGGCCATGGCGATGTCGCAGGGGTCGTCGATGTAGGTGTGGCAGTTGCCGTCCAGGTGCTTGATGACCGGCACCTTGGCCTCGCGGCTGATGCGCTCGATCAGGCCCTTGCCGCCGCGCGGGATGATGACATCCACGTACTGGGGCATGGCAATGAGCTGGCCCACGGCCTCGCGGTCGGTGGTCTGCACCAGCTGCACGGCGTCGGCCGGCAGGCCGGCATCGGCCAGGGCCTGCTGCACCAGCCTGGCCAGCGCCTTGTTGGACTCGATGGCCTCGGAGCCCCCACGCAGGATGCAGGCGTTGCCGCTCTTGATGGACAGGCTGGCGGCCTCGATCGTCACGTTCGGGCGACTCTCGAAGATCATGCCGAACACGCCCAGGGGCACGCGCATCTGGCCGACGCGGATGCCGCTGGGCTGCTGCTTCATGCCGAGGATCTCACCGATCACGTCGGGCATGGCGGCCAGCTGCTCGCAGCCTTCGGCGACGGTGTCGATGACTTTTGGGGTGAGGCGCAGGCGATCGACCATGGGGGCGGCCAGGCCGGCGGCCTCGGCGCGCTCGATGTCCTTGGCGTTGTCCACGGTCAGGGCCGCGGCGTTCTCACGCAGCAGGGCGGCCAGGCGCTTGAGGGCCTTGTTCTTGGTGGCGGCGTTGGCCTTGGCCATGAGGGCCGCGGCCTGGCGCGCCTGCACACCCAGCGTTTGGATGTACTCGGCGACATTGAGGGCGTTCATGCGCCGATTTTCGCACGCGGGGTGGAATTCGGCTGGACAGCGCAGGCAATGCACAGGTCCATGGCCAGCTTGTGCAGGGCCTGCCAGCCACTGGGCGGCCAGCCCGGGGCCTTGAGGCCCTTGACGATGCCGTCGACCACATGGGCCGAGTGCAGCAGGCCGTCGAGCATGAGCGGGGTCAGCCGGGGCAGGACACGCTCGAACAGGCGCTCCTTCAGCCCCCACACCCGCTGCTCGCGCAGCGCCATGGGCAGGGGCTTGCCACCGGCCATGGCGTCCTTGACGCGCTTGAGGGCCCGGATGTCCTCGGACAGGGTGTAGTGCACCAGCACCTCGGCCTCGCCCTCGGCCTGCAGGCCGTCGAGCATGCGCTGCACGCGCTGGGCCTGGCCGGCCAGGACGGCCTCGGAGAGCTTGAAGACGTCGTAGCGGGCCACGTTGAGCACCGCGGCCTCGACCTGCTCGAAGGTGAGCTCGCCCGGCGGGTGCAGCAGGGCCAGCTTCTGGATTTCCTGGTGGGCGGCCAGCAGGTTGCCCTCGACCCGGTCGGCAAAGAACTGCAGCGTGCGCTGGCCCTCCTCCCCCGCGGCGACACGCTGGCCGTTGCGGGCCAGGCGGGCGGCAATCCATTGCGGCAGCTGCGCCCGTTCGACGGGATCGACCTTGAGGGTGGCGCCGTTGGCATCCAGCGCGCCGAACCAGGCGCCCTGCAGCGTCATGCGATCGAGCTTGGGCAGGATCACCAGCGTGAGCGTGCTGTCATTGCCCTGGGCCTGCTCGGCGATCTGCTGCAGCGCGACGCTGCCGTCCTTGCCGGGCTTGCCGGAAGGAATGCGGATTTCCACGATCTGCTTGTCGGCGAACAGGCTGAGCGATCCGCCGGCCGCCAGCACGGCGCTCCAGTCGAAGTGCGCGCCCGCGACCTGGTGGACGGTACGCTCGGTGTAGCCCTGCTGGCGGGCCACCGCGCGGATGGCGTCGGCGGCCTCCTGCACCAGCAGCGGCTCGTCGCCGTGCAGGGTGTAGAGCGGGCGCAGCGTCTTTTGCAGGTGCGCGTCGAGCTGCTGCAGGGCCAGTTGCATGCGGTGTCAGGCCGTCTTGACCGCGGCCAGGCGGCGCAGCAGCTGGCGGGCGATGGCGCCGTCCATGTCACGGAACAGGAGGGCTTCCTCCTGCTCCTTGGACAGGGCCTGGGTTTCGTTGTAGCTGATGTCGCGCCGCTGCTCCAGCTCGGTCTCGGGGATCAGCTCCACGCCGCGCGCCGAGCGCAGGCGGAACTTGACCGACACGCGCAGCTCCAGCTCGCGCACCTGGCCGGCGGCGCCGCGGCCGGCCACGACCCGGGCGCGCTGCTCGCCGAACAGCTCGAGCACGACCTCGGCCCGGTCCGGCGGGGCCGGCGGCTCGACCAGCTGCAGGTTGCCTGCGCTGGCCAGGTAGCGGCGCAGTTCCTCGGCCAGCGGGGAGGCCGGGGACTGCAGGTACAGGCTGCTGAAGGCGAAGCTGGGCGCGCCGCGCAGGCGGAAACCGCAGCCCGCCAGCAGGCTGCCGGCGCCCAGGGAGAGGAGGAGGCTGCGGCGGCGCATGGTCAGATCACCACGTTGACCAGGCGGCCCGGGACCACGATCACCTTCTTGGGGTGGGCGCCCTCGGCGAACTTCTGGAAGGCCTCGCTGGCCACGGCCAGGCGCTCGATCTCCTCGCGGCTGGCGGTGGCCGGCACGAGGACCGAGCCGCGCAGCTTGCCATTGACCTGCAGCATCAGCTCCAGCTCGTCCTGCTTGAGGGCGGCCTCGTCCACATGCGGCCAGGGCGCGTCGATCAGGTCGCCGAATTGGGCGGCATAGCCCAGGTCGGCCCACAGGCCGTGGGCGGCGTGCGGGGTGGCGGGGTACAGCACGCGCAGCAGGATGCCGAAGCCTTCGGCCAGGGCGGCCTGGGCGCCAGGCTCGCCGGTGGCCTTGAAGTCCTCCAGCGCGTTGAGCATCTTCATCGCGCCGGAGACGACGGTGTTGTACTGCATGCGCTGGTAGTCGTAGTCGACCTGGCGCAGCACCGAGTGGATCTCCAGGCGCAGGGCCTTGACGGCCTTGCCGAAGCCGCCGGCCTGGGCCACGGCATGGGCATGGGCGGCAACGGCCTCGGGCTGGTCACCCGCGAGCTTGACGCCGAAGTTCCAGACGCGGCGCAGGAAGCGGTAGCTGCCCTCCAGCGCGGCGTCGTTCCACTCCAGCGTGGCCTCGGGCGGCGCGGTGAACATGGTGTACAGGCGGGCCGTGTCGGCGCCGTACTTCTCGATCAGCTCCTGCGGGTCCACGCCGTTGTTCTTGGACTTGGACATGGTGGTCCAGCCCTCGTAGGTGACGGGCAGGCCGTCGGCCTTGGAGGTGGCGGAGACGACGTGGTTGTGCTCGTCACGCACGATGTCCAGCTCGTGCTGCCAGTAGTACTGCTTGCCGGTGGTGGTGCGCGAGAAGGCCTCGTTGAGCACCATGCCCTGCGTGAGCAGCTTGGTGAAGGGCTCGTCGAACTTGACCAGGCCCAGGTCGCGCATGACCTTGGTCCAGAAGCGCGCGTACAGCAGGTGCAGGATGGCGTGCTCGATACCGCCGATGTACTGGTCCATCGGCATCCAGTAGTTCGCCCCCTCGGCGACCATCTGCTGGTCGTTGGTGGGATCGCAGTACCGCATGAAGTACCAGGACGAGTCCACGAAGGTGTCCATGGTGTCGGTCTCGCGGCGGGCGGGCTTGCCGCACACCGGGCACTGGCAGGCCAGGAAGTCCTCGCGCTTGTTCAGCGGGTTGCCCGAGCCGTCCGGCACGCAGTCCTGCGGCAGGACGACCGGCAGGTCCTTCTCGGGCACGGGCACGGCGCCGTGCTCGGGGCAGTGGATGATGGGGATGGGGGTGCCCCAGTAACGCTGGCGGCTGACGCCCCAGTCACGCAGGCGCCAGGTGGTCTTCTTCTCGCCCAGGCCCATCTGCTGCAGCGCGTGGGCGACGGCGTCCACCGCCTCCTTGTACTTGAAGCCGCTGAAGATGTCGGAGTTGATGGTGACGCCACGCTCCTTGTCGGCGTACCACTCCTGCCACTTCTTGTAGTCGTAGTGCTCGCCGTCCACGTGGACGACCTGCACGATGGGCAGTTGGTACTTCAGGGCAAACGCGAAGTCGCGCTCGTCGTGGCCGGGCACGCCCATGACGGCGCCGTCGCCGTAGGACATGAGCACGTAGTTGCCGACCCACACTTCCACCTTTTCGTTGGTGAGGGGATGGGTGACGAACAGGCCGGTGGGCATGCCCTCCTTTTCCTTGAGGGCGAGCTCGGCTTCGGTGGTGCCGCCGCGCTTGCATTCCTCGATGAAGGCGGCCAGGCGGGGATTCGTCTTCGCGGCATGGGCGGCCAGCGGGTGCTCGGGGGCCACGGCGCAGAAGGTGACGCCCATGACGGTGTCGGCGCGGGTGGTGAAGACGTACATCCTGCCGTCGCCAATGAGCTGGCCGTCATCGCCGCGGATGTCGTGCGGGAAGGCGAAGCGCACACCCTCGCTCTTGCCGATCCAGTTCTCCTGCATCAGCTTGACGCGCTCGGGCCAGCCGGGCAGCTGGTGCTGCACGTGCTCGAGCAGCTCGCCTGCGTAGTCGGTGATCTTGAGGTAGTAGCCGGGGATCTCGCGCTTTTCCACCACGGCGCCGGTGCGCCAGCCCTTGCCGTCGATGACCTGCTCGTTGGCCAGCACGGTCTGGTCCACCGGGTCCCAGTTCACCACCTGGGTCTTGCGGTAGGCGATGCCCTTTTCCAGCATCTTCAGGAACAGCCACTGGTTCCACTTGTAGTAGCTGGGGTCGCAGGTGGCGACCTCGCGCGACCAGTCGATGGCCAGGCCCATCGACTGCATCTGCTTCTTCATGTAGGCGATGTTCTCGTACGTCCACTTCGCCGGGGGCACGCCGTTCTTCAGCGCCGCGTTCTCGGCGGGCAGGCCGAAGGCATCCCAGCCCATGGGCATCAAGACGTTGTAGCCGTTCATGCGCAGGTAGCGCGTGAGCATGTCGTTGATGGTGTAGTTGCGAACGTGGCCCATGTGCAGCTTGCCGCTGGGGTACGGCAGCATGGAGCAGGCGTAGAACTTCTTCTTTTTCGGGTCCTCGACGACGCGGTAGGCGTCGCGGGCGCTCCAGTGGGACTGGGCGTCCTTCTCGATCTGGAGGTGGTTGTACTTGTCTTGCATGATGGGCGAAATTGTAGGGCGGCAGGGCCCGGTCCATGCCGGTCTGGCGGGAGCCGCTGGGCCGTCGGGTTTTCGGGTCAGCGGCGGGCCGGCTCGGCCGCAAAGCCGACCCGGTTCAGCCCGGCCTGCTGGGCCGCATCCATGACCTCGACGACCCGGCCATAGGGCACGGTGCGGTCGGCGCGCAGCTGGATTTCGGTGGCGGGGTTGAGGCGGGCGGCCTCGGTGAAGCGTTGGGCCAGGCCGGCCGGGGTGACGGGCCGGTCATCCAGGAACAGCCCCCCCTGGGCGTCCAGGCTGACGACGACCGCCACCGGCGCCTGGCCGGGCTGGGCGGCGGCGCTGGCCGGCAGGTCCAGCCGGATGGCGCTGGCCAGCAGCGGCGCGGTGACGATGAGGATGACGACCAGGACCAGCATCACGTCCACCAGGGGCGTGACGTTGATGTCCGAGAACGGCTGCGGGGCAGGCGTGCGCTCGAGCCGGCCGAAACTCATTTCGCCTCTCCGGCCGCATCGCCAGCAACGTCCCCGGCGCCGGCCAGCAGGTCCCGCAGGTCGCGGGCAAAGCCCTCCAGGTCGGCCTCGATGCGGGCGATGCGCCGGCCGAAGATGTTGTAGCCCAGGACGGCGGGAATGGCCACGGCCAGGCCGGCGGCCGTCATGACCAGGGCCTCGCCGACCGGGCCGGCGACCTGGTCGATGCTGGCCGTGCCCGCCCCGGCCAGGCCGGTGAGCGCGTGGTAGATGCCCCAGACGGTGCCCAGCAGGCCCACAAAGGGCGCGGTGGAGCCGACGGTGGCCAGCAGGACCTGGCCGAATTGCAGGCGGTCGACGATGCGGTGCAGGGCATCGCGCAGGGTGCGCGTGAGCTGCTGCTCGCGGTGGCCGGCCGCCGCCAGGGCGCCGGGCGCGGGGGGCAGCGTGGCCTCGACCAGGGGCAGGACCAGGACGTCGCGGTCCACGGCCCGCAGGCGGTCGCGGGCCTGGGCGATGTCCGCGGCCTGCCAGAAGGCGGCGGTGGAGGCGGCGACGTCGGCCTCGGCGCGGCGCACCAGCCAGGCTTTCCAGAGGATCACGACCCAGCTGGCGACGGACATGGCCAGCAACAGCACAGCCACGGACCGGGTGATCGCATCACCCTGGCGCAGCAGTTGCAGGACGTCCATTCAGGCCTTGGCCCTGGGGTCGGCGCCGGTCAGCGCAGGCCCAGCACGTCGAACATGTCGTACAGGCCGCTTTGCTTGTCCGCCAGGAAGCGGACCGCGCGCAGGCTGCCCTGGGCGTAGGTGGCGCGGCTGGAGGACTTGTGGGTGACCTCGATGCGCTCGCCGGTGCCGGCGAACAGCACGGTGTGGTCGCCCACGATGTCGCCGCCACGGATGGTGGCGAAGCCGATGGAGGACGGGTCGCGCTCGCCGGTGACGCCTTCGCGGGCGTAGACGGCGCAGTCCTTCAGGTCGCGGCCGAGGGCCTCGGCGATGACCTCGCCCATCTTCAGGGCCGTGCCCGAGGGGGCATCGACCTTGTGGCGGTGGTGGGCCTCGATGATCTCGATGTCGTAGCCCGTGGACAGGGCCTTGGCGGCCATCTGCAGCAGCTTGAGGGTGACGTTCACGCCCACCGACATGTTGGGCGCCATGACGACCGGGATGTGCTGCGCGGCCTGGGCGATCTGGTCCTTCTGGGCCTCGGTGAAGCCGGTGGTGCCGATGACCATGCCCACGCCCAGCTCCCGGCACACGGCCAGGTGGGCCAGGGTGCCCTCCGGACGGGTGAAGTCGATCAGGAACCTGGCGTTGGCCAGGCCGGTCTTGAGGTCGGCGGTGACGGGCACGCCGCTGGCATGGCCCAGGAAGGCGCTGGCGTCGTTGCCGATGGCGGGGCTGGAGGGCTGGTCCAGGGCGCCGGCGAGCTGGCAGTCGTCCGAGGCGCGCAGGGCCTCGATCAGCATGTGGCCCATGCGGCCGGAGGCGCCGGCAACGGCGACGCGAAGAAGGGATTGGGCAGTCGGCATCAGGTGCGGATCAACGGGAAGGGGCCTCGAGCGGCGGGTAGCTGGCGGTGGCGGGCGCGCTGGCCGGGGCCGGCGTGGCCGCCGACGGGGCCGCGGCGGCCGGCGCCGGGAAGCGGGCGAGCTGCGCCTCGGTGGCCTCGAGCACGGGCACCTTGGGGGCCTTGCGGCGCTCGTCCAGCGCCGAGACGAATTCGGCCTCGGTGGGCATGGTGTCGCCCTCGAAGCGCTCGAGCTGCTCGCCCTTGAAGAACAGGGCCAGGCGGTACGACTGCTCCTGCACGCCGTTGCGGCGCAGGGTGAAGACGTAGTCCCAGCGGTCGGCGTGGAAGGCGCTGGCCAGCAGCGGCGTGCCCAGCACGTCGCGGATCTGCTGGCGGCTCATGCCGGGCTTGAGGAACTCGACCTGTTCGCGCGAGACGAAGTTGCCCTGCACCACCTGCACCTTGTACGGGGTGACGGCGGCGGCCAGGCGTTCGGAGGCGTTGTTGAAGGTGCCGCAGCCGGCCAGGACGGCGGCGGCGCAAGCGGCCAGGCCCAGGGCAAGCCGGCTCAGGCGAGGGGTGGTGGCGGGCATCGGACGACCGTGGCGTATATGATCGAACGATTGTAGCGGCCGGCCCTGCAGACGCAGCAGCCCGGGCGCCGATCACACCATGGCGAACATCGACGAACTCAAAAGCACCGGCCTGAAGGCCACGCTGCCCCGGCTGAAGATCCTGGACGTGTTCCAGAAGGGTTCGCAGCGCCACATGACGGCCGAAGACGTCTTCCGCGTGCTGCTGGAGGAACGCTCGGACATCGGCCTGGCCACCGTGTACCGCGTGCTGACGCAGTTCGAGCAGGCCGGCATCCTCTCGCGCAGCCACTTCGAGAGCGGCAAGGCCGTCTACGAGCTCAACGAGGGCCAGCACCACGACCACCTGGTGTGCCTGGACTGCGGGCGGGTGGAGGAGTTCTACGACGCCGAGATCGAGCAGCGCCAGAACGCCGTGGCCCTGGCCAAGGGCTTCAAGATCGCCGACCACGCCCTGAGCCTGTACGCGCACTGCCAGACCACGGGTTGCCCCCACCGGCCGGCCGGCCGCGGGAACTGAGCGCGGGCGAACGGCGCGGGGCGCAACCGCCCGGCGCGGGCCGGCCTCAGCCGCCCTCGTTTTCCATCGCGCGGCGGTGCCGCTCGACGAATTCCGCGTAGGTGTCCACCCCGCGCAGCTGCAAGATGGTGTTGCGCACGGCAGCTTCCACCAGCACGGCGATGTTGCGGCCCGCCACCACCTGGATGACGGCCTTGCGAATGGGCACGCCCAGCACGTCCTGGGTGAGCGGCTCGTAGGGCAGGCGCTCGTACTCGCGCTCCAGCGTCTCGCGGCGCACCAGGTGGACGATGAGCTTCAGGCGCATCTTGCGGCGCACCGCCGTCTCGCCAAAGATGGCGCGGATGTCCAGCAGGCCGATGCCGCGCACTTCCAGCAGGTTCTGCAGCAGCTCGGGGCAGCGGCCCTCGATGGTGGTCTGGTTGATGCGGTACAGGTCCACCGCGTCGTCGGCCACCAGGCCATTGCCGCGGGAGATCAGCTCCAGGCCCAGCTCGCTCTTGCCCAGGCCGGATTCACCGGTGATGAGGACGCCCAGGCCCAGGATGTCCATGAACACGCCGTGCATGGAAGTGCGCTCGGCGAAGTGCTTGGACAGGTAGGCGCGCAGGACGTCGATGACGAAGGCCGACGACTCCCGCGTGGCGAACATGGGGATCTGCGCCCGCTCGCACATGGCGACCAGGCCCTCGGGCGGCTGCTGGCCGTCGGCCAGCACCAGCACCGGCGGCTCCAGGGTGACGATGCGGGCGATGCGCCGGGCGCAGTCGTCGGCCGTGGCGTTGGTGAGGTAGGCGACTTCGCGCTCGCCCAGGATCTGGACCCGGTAGGGGTGGATGTAGTTCAGGTAGCCGACCAGGTCGGCGCCGGAGCGGGCGGCGCGCACGGCCAGCTCGTCGAACCGGCGCTCGGAGGCGCCCAGGCCCGCCACCCACTCCCACTTCAGCGTGCTGCGGTGGTCCTCGAACAGGACATCGGCGCTGACGACGGTGGGTTTCACGGCAGGCGGGTCAGGCCGATTGCGAGGACTGCCAGCCGGCGATCAGGCCGTGCAGCTCCCCGGCGCTGGGGGCGGTCTTGATCCGCTCGCGCAGGGGGGCATCGCTCAGGAGCTCGGCGATCTCGGACAGGATCTCCAGGTGCTTCTGGGTGGCCGCTTCGGGCACGAGCAGGAAGATCAGCAGGCCCACGGGCTGCTCGTCCGGGGCGTCGAACCCGATCGGCTGCGCCAGCTGGAACAGGGCGGCCATGGGGGCCTTGAGGCCCTTGATGCGGCCATGGGGAATCGCCACGCCATGGCCCAGGCCGGTGGACCCCAGGCGTTCGCGGGCGAACAGGCTGTCGGTGATGAGGGCACGGGACAGGCCGTGCAGGTTCTCGAACAGCAGCCCGGCTTCTTCGAAAGCCCGCTTCTTGCTGGTGGCATCGACGCTCACAAGCACCTGGGCGACGGGCAGGATGGACGCGAGGCGGTTCATGGTTGGGGATTGGATTATGCACCTGCGCCCCGCCCCATGAGAAAGGCGCCCCGCAGGGCGCCTGGAAACCGACCGGCCCGGGCCACGCCCGGGCGCCTGCCAGCTCACATCAGCCGCTTGGGGGCCTCGTGGGAATGGTCCTGCAGGCGGGTCTTGTGCTTGCCCACCTGGCGGTCGAGCTTGTCGACGAGTTCATCGAAGGCCGCGTACAGGTCGGAATGGGAGCTTTCGGCAAACAGGTCGTTGCCCTTGACATGGATGCGGCACTCAGCACGCTGCCGCCTTTCCTTCTCCGTCTGGTTCTCCACCGTCAGCAGGACCTTGATGTCCACGACCTGGTCGAAGTGACGGGTGATGCGATCGAGCTTGGTCGTCACGTAATTGCGCAGTGCGGGGGTGACTTCGAGGTGGTGACCGCTGATCGTCAGGTTCATGAGGGCGTCTCCTGTAGTTGCACGGGTTGGAATGGCTGCCAACGAACTCGCGGTGGCAGCCGGCGAGTAGTGATCACGGGTCCAGTCCACTATGCGCGTGCGCCGGGCGAAATGCAACGGATTTCCGCCTTGCGGCGAAGACGCCACGGATGGCCATGTCTCGCACCCGCACCGGATACCACCAAAGTGCACGAAAGCGCATCCGCCTTGCCTGCCAGGACCGCACCGCCTCAGGCCGAGCCGCTCACGACCAGCGGCTGCCGCGATGCAGGTAGGACGCCCACCCGGCCGGGCGGGACGGGTCGCGCGCGCGCCCGGCCCGGGGATGCAGGTGCGCGTGCGCGCGCTCGAGGTTGCCGTGCTCGGTGCGGTCGACCTGGGGCTTGTCCTGGACGGCGTCCGGCAGGCGGCGGGGAAGGCGGGTTTCAAGGGACATGGCAGATCAGGTAAAGCTTGCAGGCGGGCGTCAGCTGGCGCTGTCGCCACGGGGTGGAAGGGCGGCGCCGGGCGCCGCAGGACGCAGGACCGGGCGGCTGAGGAAAGGCCAGGCATGGCCCGGCCGGTCCCCGCGCTCCGGCGCGGGCTGGCCCCGGGCGTCCGGGGACACCGGCCGCCTGGCCGTCCGGCTGGCATTCGGGTCGGAGGCGAGTCGGATCATGGGCAACTCCTGGGGCGTCCTGGCGGGAACCGCGGGAACGGAAAACCCACTCTAGGGACCTCGCCTCATCCGGTATGTCGGACGGCTCGGCCCAGCGGTGTAGGACGGCTCCTGCGCATCCGTGGGCAGCGGCCCGGGCGGTCCCGCGCTTCCCCCCAGGCGGGAGTTGCCCTAGGATGAGTCCAACCGAGGAGCCAGGGAAGGAGGGGGCGGATGAGCCTGGACAACCTGATCAGCCCGCGCGCGCGGTACCGGGAGGGCGGGACACGGGCCCTGGTCCTGATGGGGGGCGGCGCGCGCACGGCCTACCAGGCGGGGGTGCTGCGCGGCCTGGCAGGCCTGCTGCGGGCGCGGGACGGCGAGGCGGCCGGCTTTCCCTTCCACCTGCTGGTCGGCACCTCGGCCGGCGCGCTCAATGCCGCCTACCTGGCGAGCACCGCCACGTGCGGGCTGGACGCCTTCGACCAGCTGGCGCGCTTCTGGGGCACGCTGCGCGGCGAGGGGGTGTACCGCCTGCACGTGCCGACCTGGGCGCGCTTCGCGCGGGTGCTGGCCGCGGTGAAGCTGTGGGGGCAGGCCCGCCGCCAGGGCGCCCTGCTGGACACGATGCCGCTGGTGGACACGCTGCACCGCGCGATCTCGCTGGCGGGGATCGAGCAGTCGCTGGCCGAGGGCGCCATCGACGCGGTGGCCGTGACGGCCTCCAGCTACTCCACGGGCGTGCACTGGACCTTCTGCCACACCGCGGCCGACCGCGGCCACCGGCCCTGGGACCGGCCGGGGCGACGCGCGGAGTTCCAGCCCCTGACCATCGAGCACCTGATGGCGTCCAGCGCCATTCCCTTCCTGTTTCCCCCCACCCCGCTGTGGGTGGACGGGCGGCGCGAGTTCTTCGGCGACGGCTCCATGCGCCAGGTCTCGCCCCTGTCGCCGGCCATGCACCTGGGCGCGGACCGGGTGCTGGTGGTGGGCGTGGGCCAGCCCCAGCGTGCGGGACTCGCCGGCCAGGCCAGCGCCGGCGAGCCGCGCATGGGCGCGATCCTGGGCCACGCCATGGCCAGCGTGTTCCACGACACGCTGCAGGCCGACGTGGAGCAGGCCCAGCGCGTGACCAAGGCCTTGCAGCAGATGCCCCGGGAGGTGGCGGCCTGCCTGCCCTACCGGCCGGTGGAGGTGCTGGCGCTGCAACCCTCCGAGTCGCTGGACGCGCTGGCCATGCAGCACGCGCTGGCCCTGCCCCGCGCGCTGCGCCGGGCCCTCAGCGGCGTGGGCGCGATGCGCAGCGGCGGCCCGCTGGCGAGCTACCTGCTGTTCGAGCCCGGTTTCGTGCAGGCGCTGGTCAACCTCGGCGAACGCGACGCGCGCGCCCGGCGGGACGAGCTGCTGTCGTTTTTCGCCGCCAGCACCCCCCAAACGGCCTCATAACGGTTGTGCGGCGCGGCATAATCGCCGGGTCGAAACCCCCGGAGGCCCTTGCCTTGGAAACCTACCCGAGTCGGTAGCTTTCGACGCCCGTGACAAGCCGTGTCGATCGGCTGCGGGACGTCGGAAGCACCCATGCCCCGCACCGCCGAACACCCCTGTCACGGAGTGAGCCATGCTCAACATCTTCACGCTCGCCAACGGGCGCCTGTTCCAGGAAGAAATCGAGTCCCTGGAGGAACTGTCGAAGTTCCAGCCGATCTGGGTCGACCTGGAATCCCCCACGCCCGAGGAAAAGCGCTGGGTCAAGCAGTACTTCGGCCTGTCCATCCCCGAGGATGCGATGGACGAGGACATCGAGGAGTCCGCCCGCTTCTATGAGGAAGACAACGGCGACCTGCACATTCGCAGCGACTTCCTGATCGCCGGCGACGACGAGCCGCGCACGGTGCGCGTGGCCTTCATCCTGAACCTGGTGAACGACTCGCTGCGCAGCAAGGGCGTGCTGTTTTCCATCCACGACGAGGACGTGCCGGTGTTCCGGCTGCTGCGCCTGCGCGCGCGCCGCGCCCCGGGCCTGATCGAGGATGCCAAGGAGGTGCTGCTCAAGCTGTTCGACGCCGACGCGGAGTATTCGGCCGACACGCTGGAGGGCATCTACGACGAGCTGGAGCAGGTGTCCAAGCAGGTGCTCTCGGGCGAGGTGACGGACACGCTGGCCGGCGAGGTGCTGGGCGCGATCGCCCGCCAGGAAGACCTGAACGGCCGCATCCGCCGCAATGTGATGGACACGCGTCGCGCGGTGAGCTTCATGATGCGAAGCCGCATGCTGACCGCCGAGCAGTTCGAGGAGGCGCGGCAGATCCTGCGCGATATCGAGTCGCTGGACAACCACACGGCCTTCCTGTTCGACAAGATCAACTTCCTGATGGACGCCACCGTCGGTTTCATCAACATCAACCAGAACAAGATCATCAAGATCTTCTCGGTGGCCAGCGTGGCGCTGCTGCCGCCGACGCTGGTGGCCAGCTTGTACGGCATGAACTTCCGCTACATGCCGGAGCTGGAGTGGCAGGGTGGCTACCCGTTCGCGCTGGCGCTGATGGTGGCCAGCGCGTTGGTCCCCATGTGGTACTTCCGCAAAAGGGGCTGGTTGAAGTGACCCCCCCCGAAGCGCCTTCGGCGCCTCCCCCCCAGGGGGGCGCCACCAGCGGCCCGGCAAAGCCGGTTCCGCGGTGGCCGCTGGGGACGACACTTCAGGCGCAAGGCACTGAACCACGCGCAGCGTTTGCTCTCAGGGCGTCGCCAGCAATGACTTGACGATGGCCGCCGAGTGGCGGCTGGCCACCTGCTCGATGAAGCTGACGAAGTCGCCATGGGCCTCGTCGTCGGCGCGGTCGGAGATGGTGCGCACGGCTGCATAGGGCACGCCATAGTCGTGGCAGACCTGGGCAATGGCCGCGCCCTCCATTTCCACCGCCAGCGCCTGCGGCAGCTGCGCCTGCAGGGTGCGGGCCTCGGCGGTGGTGGAGACGAACCGGTCCCCGCTGATGATGAGCCCCCGGTGCAGCCCCGCGCCGGGCAGCGCCGCCCGGGCCGCATCGGCCAGGCGTTGCGTGAGCGCGGCGTCGGTGGGGAATTCGGTCAGGCCGTACAGCGGCACCTCGTGGCGCGGGAACAGCGGCGAGGCATCCATGTCGTGCTGCAGGAAACGGTCGGCGACGACGACGTCACCGCGCTGGACACCCGGCCCCAAGCCGCCGGCCACGCCGGTGAAGACGATGGACGTGGCGCCGAAATGCTCGATCAGGGCCGTGGCCGTGGTGGCCGCCGCCACCTTGCCGATGCGTGAAAGCACCGCCACCACTTCCTGGCCGTGCAGGTGGCCACGCCAGAACTCGCGGCCCGCCACGACGACCTTGCGCTCGTCGGGCAGGAGGTCGAGGACGGCAGCCAGCTCCTGCTGCATGGCGGAAACGAGGGCGAGGGTCATTCCTGCATTATTGACCCGCCCGCCCCGTCCACCGGCACGCCCTCACCTCACTTCTTGTCGCGCAGCTCCCGGCGCAGGATCTTGCCCACGGGCGTCTTGGGCAGCTCGTTGCGGAACTCGATGACCTTGGGCTGCTTGTAGCCGGTAAGGTTGTCGTGGCAGTGGGCGCGGATGCGATCCTCGGTGAGGGCGGGGTCCTTCTTCACCACCAGCAGCTTGACGGCCTCGCCGGTCTTGTCGTCGGGGATGCCGACCACCGCGCACTCCAGCACGCCCGGCACACCGGCGACCACGTCCTCCACCTCGTTGGGGTAGACGTTGAAGCCCGAGACCAGGATCATGTCCTTCTTGCGGTCCACGATCTTGAACCAGCCGCGCTCGTCCATGACGCCGATGTCACCGGACTTGAAGAAGCCGTCCGCCGTCATGACCTTGGCCGTCTCGTCGGGCCGCTGCCAGTAGCCCGCCATGACCTGCGGGCCCTTGATGACGATCTCGCCGGGCTGGCCGGGCGGGACTTCGTTGCCGGCGTCGTCGATGCACTTCATCCAGGTGGAGGAAATGGGCACGCCGATGGTGCCGGTGAAGGTGTGGCTGTCCACGGGGTTGCAGCAGGCCGAAGGCGAGGTCTCGGACAGGCCGTAGCCCTCGACGATGGGCGTGCCCGTCTTCTCCAGCCACAGCTTGGCCACCGCCGCCTGCACCGCCATGCCCCCGCCGACCGACAGCTTCAGGTGGCTCCAGTCGGCCTTGGCAAAGTCCGGGTGGTTGGCCAGGCCGTTGAACAGGGTGCTGACCGCCGGCAGGACGTGGAATCGCTCCTTGGACAGCACACCCAGGGTGCCGGGCAGGTCGCGCGGGTTGGGAATGAGGATCAGCTTGCCGCCGATGCGCATGAACAGGACCATGCAGACCGTGAAGGCGAAGATGTGGTACAGCGGCAGCGCGCAGACGACGGTAGGCTGGTCGCCGGGCGGGATCAGCGCCATGGCCGGTGCATGCCAGGCCTCGGACTGCAAGGCGTTGGCCACGATGTTGCGATGCAGGAGCACCGCGCCCTTGGCGACACCGGTGGTGCCGCCGGTGTACTGCAGCAGGGCGATGTCGTCGGGGCCGATGTCGGGCTTTTGCAGGGTGCGGCGCCCCCCCTCGGCCAGGGCGTCGTTGTAGCGGACGGCACCAGGCAGCTCGAACGGCGGCACCAGCTTCTTCACCCGGCGCACCACATGGTTGACGAGGGCGCCCTTGAGCAGGCCCAGGCGGTCGCCCATGGCGGCGAGCACCACGTGCTTGACCTGCGTCTGGGCGATGCAGGCCTGCAGAGTGTGGCCGAAGTTCTCGAGGATGACGATGGCCTTGGCGCCCGAGTCACGCAGCTGGTGCTCCAGCTCGCGGGCGGTGTACAGCGGGTTGACGTTGACCACCACCAGGCCGGCGCGAAGGATGGCGGCAACGGCCACCGGGTACTGCGGCACGTTGGGCATCATGAGGGCGACCCGGTCGCCCTTGGCCAGGCCCAGCCCCTGGAAGTACGCTGCCAGCGCACGGCTGTGCGCGTCGGTGTCTCGGTAGCTGAAGGCCTTGCCCAGGAAGCTGTAGGCCGTACGGTCGGCATACCGGCCGAAGGCTTCTTCCATCAAGGCCACGAGCGAGGGGTACTGCGTGGCATCGATGTCCGCCGGCACGCCGTCGGGATAAGACGCCAGCCAGGGCCGCTCGTTGTTCATTCTTTTATCTCCTGATTCTCGGTTCTCTCTGACCCGGGCCGATTGTGGGCGAGCTTCGCCCCCTATCGACCTGTTGTTTTCCCTGACAGTCGCCTGACTCAAATCATTCGATGGCCTTGCCCATGTCCTCGACGACTTTCTTCGCATCGCCGAACACCATCATGGTCTTGTCCATGTAGAACAGCTCGTTGTCCAGGCCCGCGTAGCCGGCGGCCATGGAGCGCTTGTTCACGATCACCGTCTTGGCCTTGTAGGCCTCCAGGATGGGCATGCCGTAGATGGGGCTGCCCTTTTGCAGCGCCGCCGGGTTCACCACGTCGTTGGCGCCCAGGATGATGGCCACATCGGCCTGGCCGAACTCGCCGTTGATGTCCTCCATCTCGAACACCTGGTCGTAGGGCACCTCGGCCTCGGCCAGCAGCACGTTCATGTGCCCGGGCATGCGGCCGGCCACCGGGTGGATGGCGTACTTGACGGTGATGCCCTTGTGCGTGAGCTTTTCGGCCAGCTCCTTGACGGCGTGCTGGGCCCGGGCCACCGCCAGGCCGTAGCCGGGCACGATCACCACGGTTTCCGCATTGCCCAGGATGAAGGCCGCGTCGTCGGCGCTGCCGCTCTTGGCGGTTCTTTGGACGGCCGCCCCCGACGCCGCGGCCGCGGTGTCGCCTCCAAACCCGCCCAGGATCACGTTGAAGAACGAGCGGTTCATCGCCTTGCACATGATGTAGCTCAGGATCGCGCCGGAGCTGCCCACCAGCGAGCCCGCGATGATCAGCATGGAGTTGTTCAGGCTGAAGCCGATGCCCGCCGCCGCCCAGCCCGAGTACGAGTTGAGCATGGACACCACCACCGGCATGTCCGCGCCGCCGATCGGGATGATGATCAGCACGCCCATCACGAAGGCCAGCGCCAGCATCACGAAGAACGCGTCCCAGCGCTCGGTGACGGTGAACACCAGCCCCAGGCCGACGGTCGCCAGGCCCAGCACCAGGTTGAGCTTGTGCTGGCCGGCGAACACCACCGGCGCGCCCTGGAACAGGCGGAACTTGTACTTGCCCGACAGCTTGCCGAAGGCGATGACCGAGCCGGAGAAGGTGATCGCGCCGATGGCCGCACCCAGAAACAGCTCCAGCCGGTTGCCCGCCGGGATCTCGCCCAGCGCCTTGGCGATGCCGAAGGCCCAGGGCTCGGCCACCGCGGCAATGGCGATGAACACCGCCGCCAGGCCGATCATCGAGTGCATGAAGGCCACCAGCTCGGGCATCTTGGTCATCTCCACCCGCTTGGCCATGATGGCGCCGGCGGTGCCGCCCACCAGCAGGCCCAGCAGCACCCAGGCCATGCCCATGGCCTTGGCACCGGACAGCTCCACGATCAGGGCGGCAGTGGTCAGCACCGCGATGGCCATGCCGGCCATGCCGAAGACGTTGCCGCGGATCGAGGTGGTCGGGTGGCTCAGGCCCTTGAGGGCCTGGATGAAGCACACGGACGCCAGCAGGTACAGCAGCGTGACGAGGTTCATGCTCATTGCGCGCCTCCCTTGGCTTCAGCCTTGACGGCGGGCTTCTTGTCCTTCTTCTTGAACATCTCCAGCATCCGGCGCGTGACCAGGAAGCCGCCAAAGACGTTGACCGCCGCCAGCGCCACGGCCAGCACGCCCATGGTCTTGCCCAGGGCGCCTTCGGTCAGCGCCGCCGCCAGCATGGCGCCGACGATCACGATGGCCGAGATGGCGTTGGTCACCGCCATCAGCGGCGTGTGCAGCGCGGGCGTGACCGTCCACACCACGTGGTAGCCCACGTAGATGGCCAGCACGAAGATGATCAGGTTGATGATGGTGGGGGAGACGTCCATTACTTCCTCCGAACTTCGTTGTTGTGCGTCACCAGGCACGCGGCCACGATGTCGTCCTCGAGGTTGACCGTGAAGTGGCCTTCCTTGTCGATGACGAGCTTGAGGAAGTCCAGCACGTTGCGCGCGTACAGCGCCGAGGCATCGGCGGCCACCAGCGCGGGCAGGTTGGTTTCGCCCACCAGGGTCACGCCGTGCTTGACCACCGTCTGGCCGGCTTCGGTCAGGGGGCAGTTGCCGCCTTGGGGGGCCGCCAGGTCGACGATCACGCTACCGGGCTTCATGGACTTGACCATGTCCTCGGTCACTAGGACCGGCGCCGGGCGGCCGGGGATCAGGGCAGTCGTGATCACCACGTCGGCCTGGGCCACGCGCTTGGCCACCTCGGCCTTCTGGCGCTCCAGCCAGGACGGCGGCATCGGGCGGGCGTAGCCGCCCACGCCCTCGGCGGCGTCCTTTTCTTCCTGCGTCTCGTAGGGGACATCGATGAACTTGGCGCCCAGCGATTCCACCTGCTCCTTGACCGAAGGCCGCACGTCCGAGGCCTCGATCACCGCGCCCAGCCGCTTGGCCGTGGCAATGGCCTGCAGGCCCGCCACGCCCACGCCCAGGATCACCACGCGCGCCGCCTTGACGGTGCCCGCCGCGGTCATGAGCATGGGGAAAAAGCGCTGGTACACGTTGGCCGCCAGCATCACCGCCTTGTAGCCGGCGATGTTGGCCTGGGACGACAGCACGTCCATGCTCTGCGCCCGCGTGGTGCGCGGGGCGGCTTCCAGGGCAAAGCCCGTCAGGCCCGCCGCCGCCAGCCGCTGCAGGCCCGCCGCGTCAAAGGGATTGAGCATGCCCGCCACCGCCGTGCCCGGCTTCATGAGCGCGACCTCGTTGTCGAACGGGGCACGCACCTTGAGCACCAGTTCGCAGCCGAATGCGCCCGCGGCATCCGTGATCTCACAGCCCACCGCCTCGTACGCGGCATCGGGCACGCTGGCGGCCACGCCAGCGCCCGATTGCACACGCACCGTGTGGCCTTGCGCCTTGAGCTTCTTCGCAGTCTCGGGCGTGACGGCAACGCGGGTCTCACCCACCGTGGTTTCGGCGGGAACGCCAATCTTCATGAGTCTCCTCCTCGAGAGAGTGGTGGCGGTAGCAACTGCTTACTGACCCACAGCTTACATGAAGCGTGACGTTTCGGGCTGACCGCACGCTGAGCCAGTTCAACCCGGCCGTGAAAGCTCATCTGTAGGACGGGCTCCTACATCCAAGCGGGACCGTGTCCCACACGGCTGAGTAGCCCAACCGTCGAAAACTGCTCGGATGGCACGCCCGGCATCCCTCTCATCCCCAGGCAGCGGCCCGCGCGCGAGCAATGTGAACTACCTCGGCGCGGCGCGCTGCCGTCGCAAGTTCGAGCTCTACTATCCCGAGGGCTTCGAGGACGACGCCTACCTGATCGCCGAGCGGTCCCTGCGCGAGCGCGCGCACCAGGAGTGGCAGCGCGAGCTGGGGCCCGTGGCCTTTCGCAAGCTGCTGGCACGGGGCGAGTACCGGCAGATCGCCGACACGGCGCTGCGGATCGAGGCCCGCACCAACCTGCTGTTCTCCTTCGAGAAGATGGCCCTGCGCGACGCGCTGCGGCCCGCCGCGGGCGCCCGCCTGTTCGCGCATGAGCTCTATGCCTTCCTGCATGGACGCGGCTCGCCCCAGCGCCGGTTCGAGGACTGGGCACAGGCCGTCGCGGAGCTGCCGCGCACACGCAGCCGGGTGCAGACCTGGCCGGTGGTGACGGTGTTCGGCTTCCTGGCCCGGCCCGACCGGCACCTGTTCCTCAAACCCCGGGTGACGCGCAGCGCCGCCCGCGCCTATGGCTTCAGCCTGCCCTATGACCCCCTGCCCGCCTGGCGGGTGTACGAGGGACTGCTGACCTTCGCCGCCATCATCCGGCGCGACCTGGACCGGCATGCGGGGTTCCGCGCCCGCGACATGATCGACGTGCAGTGCTTCATCTGGGTCCAGGGCGCGCAGGAGTACGACGGCTGAGTGGCTCGCCCGTAAATAACCCTTTCGTTTTCAACTCATCCGTGACAGACTGACGGCCTGACCTCATCCTTTGGAGGGTTCCGTCATGCTGAGCGGAAATCCACCGGGTGCGGGCGGCCACCGGCCCCCGCTCGCCATGGCTCAGACACAGGCCGGGCCAGCGCCTGCCCTGACCCTGGCCCAGACGCAGCAGGCCTTGGCCGATGCCGTGGCGGGCATGCAGGACCTCGCGCTACCCGCGCTGCTGTGCGAATGCGTGCGCGACGGCACGCTGGACTTCGGCACGCTGGTGAGGATGGACGCTTCGGGCCACTACGCCGGGCTGGTGGCGGCACTGGGGCCGGCCGCCTGGCGGGCGCTGGACCAGGTGGCGCGCGCGCAGGGGCAGGCGCTGACCCGCGTGGTCCTGCCGCCCCCCGTGGCTGGCGGGGACTTGTCGGCCGTGAAGCGCGGGCTGGGCGAGCTGCCGGCCCTGGGCCACCTCCACGCGCAGCTGCCGGACGGACAGGCGGCCTTCGACCTCGCCGGCGCACGCCTGAACCGCGACCCGCGCACGGGCGAGCCCGGCCCCGTGGACGTGGTGCTGACCCTGGAAGGCGACCTGGGGCACCTGCAATGGGTGCGCACGCCCACCAACGTGCGGGCCCGGGCCGCCGACCGCGAACACGACGGCCCGGCGCCACGGGGCATCAAGGTGCAACTGGTCGACGACGAGGGCCGGACCCTCGAGCAGGTGACGCTGGCGAACCTGGGCTACAGCCGCCGCACGCCGGAGCTGGAGGCGCAGGCCCTGCGCCAGGGCGCGACGCCGGAGGAAGCCGCGGACGTGGCCCAGGCGATGGCGATGACGCTGTCGCTGAACATGCAGGCGCGCTTCGGCCAGGCCGATCGCAAGGGCGAGGCGCTGACGGGGCTGGTGAGCCACGGGGACCCCATCGTCTGCCGCCACCTGGGCGCGCAATGGAACGACGACCGCGAGGCCTACCACGCCCGCAGGAAGGACGGCAAGGACAGCCAGGCCGGGGGGCGCTTTTCGATGGCGGAGATGACAAGCGTGGAAGCCATCGCCGGGCATGTGGACCCGGCGACCGAGGAGGCCGCACGGGCCATGTGGCACGGCCGGATGACGCAGGGACTGTTCAGCGTGGCGCGGTTCGGGCAGGCCCTGGCGGCCGAGTGCGCGGCGATGGCGCCGGGGGAATCGCGCCGCTTCGCCGTGGGCACCGTCAACCACTACATGGCAGTGGAAGTGCAGGTGAAGGACAAGCACATCGACGGGCGCACACGCCGGGACTACGTGGTGTCCTTCTACGACCCGAACCGCACCGCGCTGCCCGAGCGCCGGGTGGTGCACGACCTGGCGGACCTGGAGAACAAGCCGCTGGCCGACTGGATCGGCGCGGCGATGGAGCACGCCTACTTCGGCCCCGGGCCGGGGCGGGTCGGCACCCTGGTGCGCTGGGGCCGCAGTGCGCCCCAGGTGCCGGTGCAGGACCAGGTGGACGAGGCCGACCGCGCCAGCGGCAGCCACCTGCACATCGTGATGCGGCAGGACCAGGCCGTGCAGGTGGCCGCCACCGTGGCCCAGCTGCTGGCGGCCGGCCGCGCAGAAGGAGCACCCCGCATGGCGCACCTGCGCGGCGAGGCACCGGACTTCGCGCCCGCCCTGCACCTGGCGGCGGCGCTGAACGCGCCAGCGGCCGCCGCGGCCTATGTGCAGGCCATCACGCAGGCCGTGCCCGGGGACCTGAGCATCGCGCAGGCGGCGGACCTGCTGGAAGCCCGCCACCAGGGGCGCACGGCCCTGATGACGGCGGCCCTGGCGCCGCAGGGCGGCCTGGCGCTGCGGCCGATGGTGCAGGCCCTGCTCGCAGACCACGGGCTGGACAGCTGGGCCCGGATGCGGCTGCTGATGGCCGATGACGACGACAACCCCTCGCCCCTTCTCAAACGGCTGGCCGATGCCCATGGCGGCGCGGCCGATGCCGGCCAGCCGGCCTCGCACGACAAGGTGTATGCGCTGGTGCGCAGCGTGGCCGAGGCGCGCACGCTGGAACCCGCGCACCAGCGGGCCCTGCTGGACGCCGAGGGCGCGGCGCGGCAGGCACTGGACTCGGGCAATCCCGCTGCCGCGGCGGCGATGCTGTGCGCGGTGCTGGAGACGGACCTGCCCGCCGAGGTGCAGGCGGCCCAGGTCGCAGCCATCGGGGTGTCCGCCGGCGAGGTGCGCGAGGCCCTGGCCCGCCTGCCGGACGGCGCCGGTCCCTGGATGCAGCGGCTGGTGGAAGCGGCGGGGCTGGCTCCCCTGCCCTCCGCGCCGCTGCTGGAGGACGGTGACGCGCCCGGATAATGGCCGGATGACCGAACGTTGGAAACCCAGTGTCACCGTGGCCGCGATCATCGAGCAGGACGGCCGCTTCCTCCTGGTGGAGGAACACACGCCCGAGGGCCTGCGGCTGAACAACCCGGCCGGCCACCTGGACCCCGGCGAGTCCCCCGAGGAAGGCTGCGCCCGCGAGGCGCTGGAGGAGACGGCGCACGCGTTCACGCCCACCGCGCTGGTGGGCGTGTACCTGTCGCGGTTCCAGCGGCCCGCCACGGGCGAGGACATCACCTACCTGCGCTTTGCCTTCTGCGGCACGCTGGGCGCGCACGACCCGGCCCGACCACTGGACCAGGGCATCGTGCGCACGGTGTGGATGACGCCGCAGGAAGTGCGCGAGAGCACGGCGCGCCACCGCAGCCCGCTGGTGCTGCGGTGCATGGAGGATTACCTGGCGGGCCAGCGCCATCCGCTGGCGCTGGTGCACACCGACCCGGGCGTGCGCGGCGCGGCCTGACACGGCAGGCCCGGGCATCGCCCGGGGCGCGAGGCCTGCGCAGCGCGAAGGCCGCTCAGTCCGGCTTGATCTGGGCGCGCTTGACGATGTCGCTCCAGATCTTCTGCTCGCGGGCGATGAAGGCGGCGTACTCGCTCGACGGGCCGCCGCCGCCCACCGCGTTGTCGGTGGCGAAGCGCTCGGTCACCGCGCTGGAGCGCAGGGCCTTGTACGACTCCTCCTGCAGGCGCTTGATGATGTCCGGGGGCGTGCCTGCCGGCACATGCATGCCGTACCACTGCGAGGTCTCGAAGCCCTTGAAGCCCAGTTCCTCCACCGTCGGCACATCGGGCAGCGCGGGGATGCGCTGCTGGGTGCCGACCGCGATGGCGCGCAGCTTGCCAGAACGGATGTGGGCGCCCAGTGCGGGCATGCCGGCCGAAGAAGCCTGCGTGCGGCCGGCCAGCAGGTCGGTCAACTGCGGGCCGGTGCCGCGGTAGGGAATGTGCGTGATGAACATGCCCGTGACCAGCTTGAGGTATTCCATCGCCAGGTGCCCGGCGCTGGCATTGCCCGCGGAGCCGTAATTGAGCTTGCCGGGGTTGGCCTTGGCGTAGGCGACGAACTCCCTGAAGTTCTTGGCCGGCACGTCGGGGTGGATGACGAAGACGTTGGGCACCTTGGCCAGCAGGGTGACAGGCGCGAAGTCCTTGTTCACGTCATACGGCTGGTTATTGAGCATGTAGGGGTTGACGGCCATCGTGCCCACGTGGGTGAGGATGAGGGTGTGGCCGTCAGGTGCCGCCTTCTGCGCCTCCATCATCGCCGTCACGCCCGCGCCGCCAGGCTTGTTCTCGACGAAGACGCTCTGCCCGAGCTGCTTGGTGAGTTCCGCGGCCACGGAGCGGGCGACGATCTCGGAGGTGCCGCCGGGCGCGAAGGGCACCAGGAAGCGGATCGGCTTGCTCGGCCAGGACGATTGGGCGCGCACCGAGGGCAGCGCCACGGCCGCGGCGGCGCCGGCAGCACCGGCCAGCACCGTACGGCGGGACAACTTGGAAGTGGGGGTCATGTCTTGTCTCCTGAAACTTTGTGGAACGCAGTCTATCGGTCGGGACCGGATTGGGAATCGGCGCAAACCCCAGCCGCCGGCCACCGGCGGCGGGGCCCAGGCGTCAGTCGCTACCCAGCGCGAGCTGGTTCGGCTGTCGCTTCTCGATCGCGAACTTGAGCAGCGCCGCACACCGGTACACCGCGTGGGCGAACTTGCCATAGGGCAGGGTCAGGAACAGCGCCATCACCACGCCCAGGTGCACCGCCAGCAGCACCGCCATGGCGCTGGTGCCCCGGCCGGCCAGCAGGGCCAGGCCGGTGACACTCGTGAGCAGCAGCAGCACGATGAAGGCGCGGTCCATGGGCCGCTGCGCGGCGTCGCCCTGCAGGGGGTGGCGGCGCAGGTTCAGCCGCAGCAGGCCGATGGGGCCGACGATCAGGCCCAGGCCGCCCAGCGTGCCCAGGACCACCGGCAGGCTGGTGACCGGGTACGGCGCCTGCCAGCCCAGGAGGTAGTGGTACAGCGTGGCCACGCTGGTGGCCGCGAAGCACAGCATGAAGCCCCCCACCGTGAGGTGGTGGCAGCGCCGGCGCTCCAGGGTGAAGCGGTCGTCGGCCTCGTTGCAGCCCTCGCCGTGGCCACCATCCAGGTACTTGAGCGTGAGGGCGGCATGGGCCGCCTCGGCCACGGCGCCGTCGGCAGGAACCACCTGCTGCGGCCGCACGTTGCGCCAGAAGCGCACGGCGCCCATGCCCAGGGCCAGGATGGCAAAGCCGAAGGCCGAGCCGAACATCGCCACCAGGGTGTTGTGCGGGAAGACGGCGTAGAAGTTGCCCGCCAGCGGCTCATGCCACAGGCTCCCCTGGCTGGCCACCGCCAGCACCAGGAACAGCGAGAGCATGGCGGCCAGCACCAGGGCCACCGTGACGCCGTTGCGGCGGTACAGCGCGCCCAGGGCCGGAGGCCAGGCGTAGTCGGCATAGGTCTGGCCGCGCACGCGGGCCATGGCCTGCGGGATGGCGACACCGAACTCGTGCGGCGGCGCGTACTGGCAGGCATGCAGGCAGGCGCCGCAGTTGTGGCACAGGTTGGCCAGGTAGTGGATGTCCTGCTGGCCGAACTCCAGCCGTCGGGTCATGGCGGGGAAGACGGCGCAGAAGCCCTCGCAGTAGCGGCAGGCGTTGCAGATCTGCATCTGCCGGGCGACTTCCGATTCGGCGTGCGAGAGCACGACCTCACCGCGGGCCAGGGCCGCGGCGTCGCGGGCGAGCGCGTCAAGCGACTGCATCGGTGACCTCCTTGCCCACGGCGACGGCCGCCTGCGCCCCGGCGATGCGGCCGGAGATGGTGCCGATGGTCATGCCCACACCGGCGGTGTAGCCCTTGCCCAGGATGTTGCCGGCCATCATCTCGCCGGCGACGAACAGGTTGTCGCTGGGGTGGCCGCCGAAATGCACCTGCCCGCGGTCGTTGGTCTTGAGGCTCAGGTAGGTGAAGGTGATGCCCGGGCGCAGCGTGTAGCCGTAGAACGGCGCGGTGTCGATGGGGCGGGCCCAGTGCGTCTTGGCGGGGGTGACGCCCTCGGTGCGGCAGTCGTCCAGGACGGTGTGGTCGAAGGTGCCGGGACGGCACGCGGCGTTGTAGGTGTTGAGGGTGTCCATGAAGGTCGCCTCGGGCAGGCCCAGCGCGCGGGCCAGCTCCGGCAGGGTCTGGGCGCGCACGCCCGGGAAGACGGGAGGCATGAAGCGGCCCACGGCCTTGCTGTCGATGATGCAGTAGCCGATCTGGCCGGGTTGCTGGGCCACCAGGCGGCCCCAGATGGCATAGCGCTTGGGCCAGAAGTCCTCGCCCTCGTCATAGAAGCGGCGGCCCTCGCGATTGAGCATCACGCCCAGCGAGACGCCGTCGACACGGGTGCAGATGCCGCCGTCATAAGCCGGCGCGCGCGCGTCGATGGCCACGCAGTGGGACTGCGACGGGTCGCCGATGACGTCCGCGCCCTGGTTCATGAGGAACTTGAGCAGCGTGCCCTGGTTGAAGCGGGTACCGCGGATCAGGAAGTTGTCGGCGGGCCACTCGCCCCGCTCGTTCTGGCCCCAGGCCTCGCGCAGCCACTCGCGGTTGGACTCGAAGCCGCCGGCGGCCAGCACGCAGCTGCGCGCCTCGATGCGCTCGTTGCCGATGCGGGCGGCGACGAAGCGGTCGCCGTCCATCTCCAGCGAATCGACGGTGGCGTTGTAGCGCACCTGCACGCCCAGGCGCTCGCAGCTGCGGTAGTAGGCATTGACCAGGGCCTTGCCGCCGCCCATGAAGAAGGCGTTGGTACGCGACAGGTGCAGCGTGCCGGCCAGCGAGGGCTGGAAGCGCACGCCGTGGCGGCGCATCCAGTCGCGGCAGCGGGAGGAGGCGCGGATGGTCAGGCGGGCCAGGTGTTCGTCGGTCTGGCCGCCGGTGACCTTGAGCAGGTCCTGCCAGAACTCCTCCTCCGGGTAGGCCTCGAGCAGCACGTCCTGCGGCTCGTCGTGCATGCAGCGCAGGTTGCGGGTGTGGATGGAGTTGCCGCCGCGCCATTCGGGCGGGGCGGATTCGAGCAGCAGCACGCTGGCACCGGCCTCCCGGGCCGTGAGCGCCGCGCACAGGGCGGCATTGCCGCCGCCGATGACAAGGACATCAATCATGGGCCGACTCTACGTTGCCGCAGGCCCGCGCGGAAGGCGGGAACCGGCATGGTGGTATCACGGATCGTGATGGGTGGCGCGTCGCCCGGCGCCAGCACCCAGGGATCAGGGGGGTCAGGCGCTCAGGCGGGCGCCCAGCCAGCGCCCCTGCCCCACCAGCTCGCGCACGCAGTCGGCCAGGACCACGCGCGTGGCCAGGGCGGCAGGCGAGAGCTCGTCGTCCGACAGGCTGCACAGGCTGTTGAGGCGCTGGGCCTGCGCATCGGCCACCTGGGACACCTGGAAGCGCGTCGTTGCATCGGCGAAGCGGCCCAGGGCCGCGCCGGGCTGCAGGGTGCAGCCCAGGCCCTGGTCGACGGCATCCATCACCAGGGACAGGGAGTCGATTTCCAGGGCGACGTGGGGCGTGACGCGCGCCCGGGCGAAGGCGGCGTCCAGCGTGCTGCGCAGCCCATGCGGGCCGGTGGGCAGGATCAGGGGCACGCCCGCCAGGGCCGACATGCGCACCCGGGCACCGGCGGGGTGCAGGGGCCGCTCGCGTGACTGGATCAGGTACAGCTTTTCCGTGAGCAGCGGGGTCACGCTCCAGCGGCGGGCCGGCTGGGTGTCGAACAGGATGGCGAGGTCCAGCTGCCGGGCATTGAGCATGTGGGCCAGGTGGCCGGACAGGCTTTCGACCATGTGCAGGCGCACGTCCGGGTAGCGCCGGCGCATGGCCTGGACCAGGGGCAGCCCCAGGACCGCCGCGGTCGTGGGCGCCAGGCCGACGCTGGCCGTGCCGGTCAGGCGCGATTGCTGCGCCGCGCGGACGGCCTGCTCGGCGTGGCGCAGGGCCAGTTGGGCCTGGTGGAAGAAGGCCAGCCCCGCCTCGGTGGGCGCGACGCCCTTGGAGTTGCGTTGCAGCAGCCGGGTGGCCAGTTCGCCCTCGAGCCGGCTGACCTGCTGGCTGAGGGCCGACTGCACCAGCTGCAGGTCGGCGGCGGCGCGGCTGAAGCTGCCAAGCTCGACGACCCGGACGAAGTAGCGCAGTTGTCTCAGTTCCATGCGAAGCAGGCGGGTTGGGGGGCGGCTGGGATAATCGCACAAATGATTTCGAAGCAGCGCGTGGTGGTCGGCTTGAGCGGCGGGGTGGACTCCGCGGTCTCGGCGTACCTGTTGAAGCAGCAGGGTCACGAGGTGATCGGCATCTTCATGAAGAACTGGGAAGACGACGACGACAGCGAGTACTGCTCGTCGAACGAGGACTTCGTGGACGCCGCCAGCGTGGCCGACGTGATCGGCATCGAGATCGAGCACGTGAACTTCGCCGCCGAATACAAGGACCGCGTGTTCGCCGAGTTCCTGCGCGAGTACCAGGCCGGGCGCACGCCCAACCCCGACATCCTGTGCAACGCCGAGATCAAGTTCAAGTCCTTCCTGGACCATGCGATGCGCCTGGGGGCGGAGAAGATCGCCACCGGGCATTACGCACGGGTGCGTGAGGTGGGCGGGGTGACGCAGCTGCTCAAGGGGCTGGATCCTTCGAAAGACCAGAGCTACTTCCTGCACCGCCTGAACCAGGCGCAACTGCGCAAGACGATGTTCCCGGTGGGCGAGCTGCACAAGACCGAGGTGCGCCGCATTGCCGAGGAGATCGGCCTGCCCAATGCGAAGAAGAAGGACTCCACCGGCATCTGCTTCATCGGCGAGCGGCCGTTCCGGGAGTTCCTGGGCCGCTACCTGAACAAGGAGCCGGGGCCGATCAAGGACGAAAAGGGCCGCACCATCGGCCAGCACCAGGGCCTGAGCTTCTACACCCTGGGCCAGCGCCAAGGCCTGGGCATCGGCGGGGTGAAGGCCAAGGGCGCACAAAAAGGCGGCGGCGAGCACGCGCCGTGGTTCGTGGCGCGCAAGGACATCGCGAAGAACACGCTGTACGTGGTGCAGGGGCATGACCACCCCTGGCTGCTGTCGCCCGCGCTGGAAGCGACCGACCTGAGCTGGACGCTGGGCGACGCCCCGGCCCCCGGCCGCTACGCCGCCAAGACGCGCTACCGGCAGGCCGACGCTGCCTGCTGCCTGGCCGTGAAGGACGGCGCCACGGTGCGCCTGGATTTCACCGAGCCGCAGTGGGCGGTGACGCCCGGGCAGTCCGCCGTGCTGTACGACGGCGAGGTGTGCCTGGGCGGCGGGGTGATCAACGCAGCCAGCGCGCTCGGGCTGGGCTGAATCCGCCCCATCCGGCCAGGTTGAGCCGATTCGCCAGAAATACGGCTCACGTTTTGAGCCGTATTTGCCTAGAATGCGGCTCATGGCCCGTCCTGGCACCTACATCTGGCAGCTCGCCTGCTGGCCACAGCTGACTTACGACACCGATGGCGCGGCCGCAGCCATAGCGGCGGCGCGCCGGGCCCAAGGCGAACTCGACGGCAAGGCCGCCGCCATCGGGCTGGACCGCAATGACGAGCTCCTGACCGAGGTGCTGTCCCAGGAGGTGATGGCCACGGCGGCGATCGAGGGCGAGAAGCTCGACCCGGCGGCCGTGCGCTCCTCGGTGCTGCGCCAGCTCGGGCTGGACGATACCGGCCCCCACGACCGGCATGTGGACGGCCTGGTCCAGGTGATCACCGACGCCAGCGAAGCCTTCAGCCAACCGCTGGACCACGACCGCCTGATGCGCTGGCAGTCGGCGCTGTTTCCCGGCGGCACCAGCGGGATCACGCGCATTGCCGTGGGCCGCTACCGGGACCATGCCGACCCGATGCAGATCGTCAGCGGCCGTCCGGGCCGGGAGACGGTGCACTACGAGGCCCCGCCCTCGCACCAGGTGACCCGCGAGATGGATCGCTTCCTGGCCTGGTTCAGCGATACGGCGCCCGTGCCGGGCCAGCCCGCCGCGATGGACGGCCTGGCGCGCGCGGCGCTGGCGCACCTGTGGTTCGAGAGCATCCATCCCTTCGAGGACGGCAACGGCCGCGTGGGCCGCGCCATCGTGGACATGGCCATCGCGCAGGACCAGGGGCACCCGCTGCGGCTGTACAGCCTGTCGCGCCAGCTGCTGGCCGCCCGCCGGGACTACTACGACGAGCTCAATCACGCGCAGCGTGGCGACGGTGACGCCTCCAGATGGGTGCAGTGGTTCGCCACGCAGATCGCGCTGGCCTGCGCGAGCACCCTCGCCATCATCGACCGCGCGATCGAGAAGAGCCGCTTCTGGACACGCCACGCGGCCCTGCCCCTGAAGGAGCGGCAACGCCAGGTGCTGCAGCGCCTGCTCGATGCCGGCGACGGCGGCTTCCTGGGTGGGCTCAACGCCGAGAAGTACATGAAGATGACCGGCGTGTCCAAGGCGACGGCGACACGCGACCTGTCCGAACTGGTGGCCCTGGGGCTGCTGTGGACGGTGGGGCAAGGCAAGGCCCTGCGCTATCACGTCCAGGTGCCGGGCTGGACACACGGCCTGCAGGCGCAGGCCGGGGGGTGAGGCGAGCGCCGCCTCCATGACGCCCCCGGGCCATGCCGGGGGATTGGACGGGAAACGATCAGAACGGGATGTCGTCGTCCATGTCGTCGAAGCCCGACGACGCCTTGGGCGCGGGGGCCGGACGGGGCGCGGCGGCGCGGGGAGCCGGCGCCGGGGCGCGGCGCTGGGGGGCGCCGCCGCCGAATTCGTCGTCACCACCGCCCGAGGGGCCGCCCATGCCTTCACGGCCACCCAGCAACTGCAGTTCGGTGGCGATGATGTCCACGGTGTTCTTCTCGATGCCGTCCTGGCCGGTGTACTTGCCGTACTTCAGGCGGCCCTCGACATAGATCGGGCGGCCCTTCTTGACGTACTCGCCGGCGATCTCGGCCAGGCGGTCGTAGAAGGTGACGCGGTGCCACTGGGTTTCCTCGATGGTCTCGCCGCTGTTCTTGTCCTTGCGGCGGGAGGACGTGGCAATGCTCACATTGGCCACGGCCTGGCCCGAGGGCAGGTAGCGCATTTCGGGGTCACGGCCGCAGTTGCCGACGAGGATCACTTTGTTGACGGATGCCATGTGGGGTTTCCTTGCAAATATCGGAGAGATTATGTCGCCTGCGCCTCGCTGGCCAGGACCTCCTCGGCGGACTTGGCTGACACCGGCGCGCGCATCGGCCAGGCCACCACCAGCCACAGCAGCATGAGGGCCGCGCACAAGCCGAACACCCCCTGCGCACCGACGTTCTTGATGAGCCAGCCGCCCACGGCGCCGCCGCAGAAGAAGCCCAGCGACTGCAGCGTGTTGTACACGCCCAGGGCGGTGCCGCGCACATGGCGCGGCGCGATGCGCGAGGCCATGCTGGGCTGGCTGGCCTCCAGCACGTTGAAGCCGCAGAAGAACAGGAAGAGCAGCGCGCTCAAGGCCAGGACCCCGGGCTGCGGGACCAGGACCAGCAGGCCCAGCTGCACGAGGCCGATGAGGCCGACCGACCAGAGGAAGACCGCCCGCAGGTAACCCCGGCGCTCCAGCGGGAACAGCACGGCGCCCATGACCACCATGGAGCCCAGGACGGTGGGCAGGTAGACCTTCCAGTGGCCGGCCTTGTCCAGCCCGGCCTGCACCAGCATCGCGGGGATGGCGACCCACATGGCCAGTTGCACGGCGTGCAGGACGAAGACACCGATGTTCAGTCGCAGCAGGCCGGCGTGCTGTAGCACCTCGGCAAAGCGGCCACGCGGCTGGTTCTTGTGCTCGGCGGGCTCGGGCGGCGTCCACCAGGTGACGATGGCGATGCAGGCCAGGGCCAGGAAGCCGGTGACGGCGAACAGCCCGGACAGGCCGATGCGCGCGGCCAGCAGGGGCGCGACGACCAGGGACAGCGCAAACATCAGGCCGATGCTGGCGCCCACCAGGGCCATGGCCTTGGTGCGCACGCTGTCGCGGGTCTGGTCGGCCAGGAGGGCGGTGACGGCGGCCGAGACGGCGCCGGCGCCCTGCAGGGCCCGGCCGGCGATGAGGGCGGTGAGGCTGGTGGCAGCGGCCGCCATGAAGCTGCCGGCGGCGAAGACCAGCAGGCCCAGGATGATCACGCGCTTGCGGCCGAAGCGGTCGGACGCCCGGCCAAAGGGGATCTGCAGGATGCCCTGGGTGAGGCCGTAGATGCCCATGGCCAGGCCGATGAGGGCCGGGTCGCCGCCGCCGGGGTAGCGGGCGGCTTCCAGCGCGAAGACGGGCAGGACCAGGAACAGGCCCAGCATGCGCGCGGCGAAGACGCTGGCGAGCGAGCCGCTGGCGCGGCGCTCGGCGGGGGTCATGCGGTTGGAATGGGGCGTGTCGGGTTTCACGAAACGAAAGTAATCAGTCGCCGCCGCCACCCCGGCAGGGAGGGTTCGGCAAACCCTGCATTGTCCGGTATCTGGCCCAGGCGGGTGCCCGGTTGGGCATGCCGGTCTATCATGCTTGGTTTTCCTTTGCAGCCGGCTTTCGCTTGAACACCACCACCGACGGAACGTACCTGGGGCACGCGGCGCAGGGCCTCGCCGCCCAGCGCATCGCCATCCGCGGCGCGCGCACGCACAACCTCAAGAACATCGACCTGGACATCCCGCGCAACCAGCTGGTGGTGATCACCGGCCTGTCGGGCTCGGGCAAGTCGTCGCTGGCGTTCGACACGCTGTATGCCGAGGGGCAGCGCCGGTATGTGGAGAGCCTGTCGGCCTATGCCCGCCAGTTCCTGCAGCTGATGGACAAACCCGACGTGGACGTGATCGAGGGCCTGTCGCCCGCCATCTCCATCGAGCAGAAGGCCACCAGCCACAACCCGCGATCGACCGTGGGCACGGTGACCGAGATCCACGACTACCTGCGCCTGCTGTTCGCCCGCGCGGGCACGCCCTACTGCCCGGACCACGGCATCCCCCTGACCTCGCAGACCGTCTCGCAGATGGTGGACGCCACGCTGGCCCTGCCCGAGGACACCAAGCTGATGGTGCTGGCGCCGGTGGCGCGCGAGCGCAAGGGCGAGTTCGAGGAGCTGTTCGCGGCGATGCAGGCGCAGGGGTACATCCGCTTCCGGGTGAACGGCCAGTCCTATGAGTTCGACCAGCTGCCCAAGCTGAAGAAGACCGAGAAGCACGACATCGACGTGGTGATCGACCGCCTGAAGGTGCGCCCCGACGCGCAGCAGCGCCTGGCCGAGAGCTTCGAGGCCGCCCTGCGCCTGGCCGAGGGCCGCGCCGTGGCGCTGGAGATGGACACGGGCAAGGAGCACCTGTTCAACGCCAAGTTCGCCTGCCCGGTGTGCCAGTACTCGATCAGCGAGCTCGAGCCCCGGCTGTTCTCCTTCAACTCGCCGGTGGGCGCCTGCCCCAGCTGCGACGGCCTGGGCCATGCGGAGGTTTTCGACGCGCAGCGCGTGGTGGCCTTCCCCTCCCTGTCCCTCGCCTCCGGCGCGATCAAGGGCTGGGACCGGCGCAACGCCTATTACTTCAGCCTGATCGAGAGCCTGGGCAAGCACTACGGCGTCGACGTGGACGCGCCCTTCGAGAACCTGCCCGCGAAGGTGCAGCACGCCATCCTGCACGGATCGGGCGAGGAGGAGATCAAGTTCGCCTACGTGATGGAGTCCGGCCAGAACGCAGGGCGCAAGGTCACGAAGAAGCACCCCTTCGAAGGCGTGATCCCCAACATGACGCGCCGCTACCGCGAGACCGATTCCACCGCCGTGCGCGAGGAACTGGGCCGCTACCGCAGCGTGCAGCCCTGCCCCGACTGCGACGGCACGCGCCTGCGCAAGGAAGCCCGGCACGTGAAGATCGGCCTGGGCGAGGACGCCCGCGCCATCTACGAGATCAGCCGCGTGACGCTGCGCGAGTGCCACGCCTACTTCCAGGGCCTGAAGCTGCAAGGCGCCAAGGCCGAGATCGCCGACAAGGTGGTGCGCGAGGTCGGCGCTCGCCTGAAGTTCCTCAACGACGTGGGCCTGAACTACCTGAGCCTGGAGCGCAGCGCCGAGACGCTGTCCGGCGGCGAGGCCCAGCGCATCCGCCTGGCCAGCCAGATCGGCTCCGGCCTGACGGGCGTGATGTACGTGCTGGACGAACCCAGCATCGGCCTGCACCAGCGGGACAACGACCGACTGATCGACACCCTCAAGCACCTGCGCGACCTGGGCAACAGCGTGCTGGTGGTGGAGCACGACGAGGACATGATCCGCGCCGCCGACCATGTGATCGACATGGGGCCAGGCGCGGGCATCCACGGCGGCCAGGTGATGGCCCAGGGCACGCCCGCTCAGGTGGAGGCCAGCGCCGAATCCCTCACCGGCCGCTACATGGCCGGCTCGCTGAAGATCGCGGTGCCCAAGCAGCGCACGGCCTGGCTGCCCGTGGCAGGCGGCAAGCCCGGCGAGGTGCAGCGCCTGCGCATCGCGGGCGCGCGGGGCAACAACCTGAAGAACGTGACGGTCGACGTCCCGGTCGGCCTGCTCACGTGCGTGACCGGCGTGTCCGGGTCAGGCAAGTCCACCCTGGTCAACGACACGCTGTATGCGGCCGTGGCACGCGAGTTGTACCGCGCGCACGAAGAACCCGCGCCGCACGACGAGATCGAAGGCATCGAGCACTTCGACAAGGTGATCAACGTCGACCAGTCCCCGATCGGCCGCACGCCGCGCAGCAACCCGGCCACCTACACCGGCCTGTTCACGCCGATCCGCGAGCTGATGGCGGACACCAACCTCGCCAAGGAACGTGGCTACGGCCCGGGCCGCTTCTCCTTCAACGTGGCCGGCGGCCGTTGCGAGGCCTGCGAGGGCGACGGCGTGGTGAAGGTGGAGATGCACTTCCTGCCCGACGTGTACGTGGCCTGCGACGTGTGCCGCGGCATGCGCTACAACCGCGAGACGCTGGAGGTCCAGTGGAAGGGCAAGAACATCGCCCAGATCCTGGACATGACGGTGGAGGACGCGCACGAGTTCCTCAAGCCGGTGCCGGCGATCGCGCGCAAGCTGCAGACGCTGCTGGACGTGGGCCTGTCGTACATCAAGCTGGGGCAGGCGGCCACCACCCTGTCCGGTGGCGAGGCCCAGCGGGTGAAGCTGGCGCTGGAACTGTCCAAGCGGGACACGGGCCGCACGCTGTACATCCTGGACGAGCCGACCACCGGCCTGCATTTCGCCGACATCGACCTGCTGCTCAAGGTGCTGCACCAGCTGCGTGATGCGGGCAACACCATCGTCGTGATCGAGCACAACCTGGACGTGATCAAGACGGCCGACTGGCTGATCGACATGGGCCCCGAAGGCGGCGCCGGCGGCGGCACGGTGGTGGGCCAGGGCACGCCGGAGGACCTGGCGGCCAACCCGCAAAGCCACACGGGCCGCTACCTGAAGCGATTGCTGTAGCCTTCGGGTCCACCATGGACTCCCTCTCCCAACTCGCCCTGGGCGCGGCCGTCGGCGTGGCCGTGATGGGCCGGCGCACCGCCGTGTGGAAGGCCGCCCTGTGGGGCGGCATCGCCGGCACCCTGCCCGACCTGGACGCCTTCATCGACCACGGCGACGCCGTGCGCAACATGGTGCTGCACCGGGCCGACAGCCACGGGCTGTTCTGGCTGACGCTGGGCGCGCCCGTGCTGGCGTGGCTGGCGCAGCGCCTGTCCGGCCCGGGGGACGGTTTCCGGCGCTGGTGGCTGGCGATGTGGCTGGCCCTGGTGACGCACCCGCTGCTGGACACGATGACCGTGTACGGCACGCAGCTGGCGCAGCCCTTCTCCGGCTATCCCTACGGCGCGGGCAGCATGTTCATCATCGACCCGCTGTACACGCTGCCGCTGCTGCTGGGACTGGCGCTCGCACTGGGGCGCCGCCAGCACGCGGGCCTGGGCGCCAACCGCCTGGCCCTGTGGCTGTCCACCGCCTACCTGGCCTGGAGCGCGCTGGCGCAAGGCCACGTCCAGGGTGTGGTGCAGGCGCAGCTGGCCGCGCAGGGGCGAACCGACGCCCGGGTGCTGGTGACGCCCGCGCCGCTGAACACGCTGCTGTGGCGGGTGGTGGTGATGCGAGAGGACGGGCACGACGAGGGCTTCTACTCGCTGCTCGATCGCGGCCGGTCGATCCGCTTCGACCGGTTTGCCAGCGACCCGGCGCTGGAAGCCGCGGTGCGGCCGCTGGACGCCGTGCAGCGCATGGCCCGCTTCTCCCAGGGCTTCTACAAGGTGCACGAGGTGGACGGCCATGCCCACATCACCGACCTGCGCATGGGGCAGGAGCCGGGCTACGTGTTTTCCTTCCGCGTGGCGCGGCGCGAGGGCGGGCAGTGGGTGCCCGTCACGCCGGAGAACCTGGGCGGGCGGATGGACATGAAGCGCGGCCTGGCCTGGCTGGGACCGCGAATGATGGGCGCGGACGTGCCCCCGCCGCGCTGACCGGGCCCGGGGCTCAGCCCCGCGCGGCCTGCAGCAGGTCGCGCGTCTTCATCGCCTCGCGGCGGGCGGCTTCGGAGAAGTCGTCACCCGACGAGGCGTACAGGATGGCGCGGGAGGAGTTGACCGCGATGGGCGCGTCGGCTCGCCAGCCCGCCTTGACGGTGGCCACCGCATCACCGCCCTGCGCGCCCACGCCGGGAATCAGCAGCGGCACGGTGGGCGCGACCTGGCGGACGCGCTCGATCTCCGTCGGGTAGGTGGCACCCACCACCAGCCCCAGCTGGCCATTGAGGTTCCACGGCCCCTGGGCCAGCCGCGCCACGTGCTCGTACAGCAGCGGCTCGCCGGGCACGGAGGACAGGCGCTGGCTTTGCAGGTCGTCACCACCGGGGTTCGAGGTGCGGCACAACAGGAAGGCGCCCTTGCCCGCGTACTTCAGGTACGGCTGCACGGAGTCGAAGCCCATGAACGGCGACAGCGTGACGGCATCGGCATCGTATCGCTCGAAGGCCTCCTTGGCGTACTGCTCGGCGGTGGAGCCGATGTCGCCGCGCTTGGCGTCCAGGATCACCGGCACGTGCGGGATGTTGCGGCGCAGGTGCTGCATCAGCTTTTCCAGCTGGTCCTCGGCGCGGTGGGCGGCGAAGTAGGCGATCTGCGGCTTGAAGGCGATGGCCAGGTCGGCGGTGGCGTCGGCGATGCGCGCGCAGAAGTCGTAGATGCGGGTGGCGTCGCCCTTCATCGCGCCCGGAAAGCGCGAGGGCTCGGGGTCCAGCCCCACGCACAGCATCGAACCATTGCGCTGCTGCGCGTCCAGGAGCATCTCGATGAAAGTCATCCCGTGATTGTACGAAGCGGGAGCGCTGCGGCAGCGGGATCGGGCCCGGCGCCCACCACGCCGGCAAGCCCAGGAGGAAAGCCGCACAATGCGCGACGATGCATGCACTTTCCCGTTCCCAGCTGGCCCTGCTCGTGGGCCTGACCCTGTCCTGGGGCCTGAACTGGCCCGTGATGAAGCTGGGCGTGACGGGCTACCCGCCCCTGGCCTTTCGCGCCATCTCCATCTGGATCGGGGTGCCGGTGCTGGGCCTGGCGCTGGTGCTGATGAAGGTCCCCTTCACCATCCCGCGCCAGCACTGGCGCGAGCTGCTGCTGCTTGCGGTGACCAACATGTTCTTCTGGCATGCCTGCATCATCGTGGCGCTGCGCGAGCTGTCCTCGGGCCGCGCGGCCATCCTGGGCTACACCATGCCGATCTTCTCCGCGGTGATCGGCGCCCTGGTGTTCAAGTCGGCGCTGTCCGCGCGCGGCTGGCTGGGCGTGGGCGCGGCCGCCGTGGGCGTGGTGCTGCTGCTGTGGCATGAGATGACCGGCCTGGCCGGCAACCCGGGGGCCGTCGGCCTGGCGCTGGTGGCCGCCAGCACCTGGGCGCTGGGCACGCAGCTGCTGCGGCGCACGGCCATCCCGGTGCCGACGCTGGCCATCTCGTTCTGGATGACGGCCATGACCGCCGTGGTGATGACGGTGCTGTCGGCGCTGTTCGAGCAGCCCCGGTGGCAGGCGCCCTCGCAGGCCACCTGGTTCGCCATCGTCTACAACGGGGTGCTGATCTTCGGCTTCGCGCACGCCGCCTGGTTCTCGCTGGCGCGCGGGCTGCCCCCCATCGCCTCGACCCTGAGCGTGATGCTGATTCCGGTGCTGGGCGTCTTCAGCGGCTCGCTGTGGCTGCGGGAAGTGCTGCACTGGCAGGACTTCACGGCGGTGGGCCTGATGGTGGTGGCGATTGCGTCGGTGCTGTGGCCGGCGCGTGCGCCAGCGGCACGCACAGGGTGAAGCGGGCCCCGCGGCCCGGCCCCTCGCTGTGGACGGCCACGCTGCCGCCATGCAGCTGCGCCAGCCCGCGTGTGAGGGCCAGCCCCAGCCCCAGGCCGCCCTTGCTGCGGGCCAGGTCCTGGTCGGCCTGGCTGAACGGGTCGAACAGGCGGGCCAGCAGTTCGGGCGGGATGCCGACGCCGGTGTCCTCCACGCCGACCTGCGCCTGGCCGCCCTGGTCCCGGGCCGTCACACGGACCTGCCCGCCGCGCCCGGTAAAGCGCTGCGCGTTGTTCAACAGGTTGCCCACCATCTGCGCCAGGCGCACCGGGTCCCCGTCGACCCACAGCGGCCCGGGCGCCTCGATGTCCAGGCGCAGGCCCGCGCCCTCGAGGCTGTCCCGGTAATCCCCGGCCGTCTGGCGGGCGATGGCGGCGAAGTCGCAGCGCTCGCGGTGCAGGGCCAGCTTGCCGCGCGCGATGCGCGAGACGTCCAGCAGGTCATCGATCAGCCGGGCCATGTGCGCCACCTGCCGCTCCATGATCTCGCAGGCGCGCTGCTGGCCCGGCTGGGCGCCGGCCGTGCGGCGCAGGATCTCGACCGCCGTGCGCACCGGCGCCAGCGGGTTGCGCAGTTCGTGGGCCAGGATGGAGATGAATTCGTCCTTGCGCCGGTCCGCCTCCAGCTGGGACCGGTTGCGTTCAGTCAGGAGCCCGGCCGCGACAGCGAGTGAGGCCATGGCGTCGTGGGCCTCGGTGATGGGCAGCGGCTGCGCGCTGACTCGCCCCCCCTGGCCCAGTGCCTTGGCGGCCTCGGTCAGTACGCAGAAGGCGCGCGCGATGTGACCGCCGATGCCCCAGGCCAGCAGGGCGCCCAGGGCGAACAGCCCGGCCACGCCCAGGGTCAGGAGTGACGAGGTCTGCACGAAGACCTCGTTGACCGCTTCGCGGGGAATGCCGATGGCCGTGGTCCAGCCCGTGACGGGTGAGCGGCTGAAGAACACGAACACCGGCCCGCCCTCCAGCGTGTAACCCTCGGCGGCGCCCTCCTGGCGCAACGCCATCGGCCCGAGCAGGCTGGCATGGGCCAGGCGTCCGACGTACCGGTCCGGGTCGCGCGAGCGGCCGGCCAGCTTGCCGGTACGGTCCATGATGCCGGCCACCCACTGGGGCGGCAGGTCCTGCGCGCGCAGCAGCGCGTTGAAGTGATCGGGCAGCACGCCCACCCCCAGGGCATAGCGCACCCGGCCGTTCGCGCGCACGGGCACATTCACCGCGATGACCGGCTTGCGCAGCACGGGCCCCATGAAGATGTCGGAGATGACGGGCCGGCCCGTCACAAAGACTTCTTCCACCTGCTCGGGCGCCGGCAAGGCGGGAATCGTCTTTCCCCAGGGAACCATGGTGTTGAGCAACTGCCGGCCGGCCTCGTCGCGCACGACGATGGTCGTGCCCAGGCCCACCTCGGCGAGGGTGGCCTGGGCCTCCGCATAGAAACGCCCCAGGTCACCCGCGACCAGGACGTCCGAGGTGGACAGGGCCTGGGCCACGGCCTGCACGCGCAACAAGTGGGCGTCCACCGACTGCATCATGGCCCGCGCCGTCAGCACCGTGGTCTGCTCCAGCTGGACCCGCGCCTGCCGGTACTGCCACGCCAGCAGGGCACTCGCGCCCAGCACCCCGGGAAGCAGGCAGGCGAGGACCAGCGTGAGCAGGAAGGCACGCACGGTCCAGCGCCGCTCTCGCGTCAGGGTCGGCTTCATGGGGGATGGCAGCAACAGCCGCCATCCTGCACAGGCGAGCGGGTACGGCGTGTAAGCAAGCGCCGGGGCTTTGTCGCCAGCCGGTAAAAATGGGTGTCACCCGCCCTGGCGGACAATGCGGGCCATGCTGCGTTACCACACCCACCCCGTTACGCCCTTCCAGCAGAACTGCTCCATCGTCTGGGACGATGAAACGATGCAGGCCGCCGTCATCGACCCGGGCGGCGACCTGGACGACTTGCTGGGGGAGATCGAACGCCGCGGACTGAAGCTGGAGCAGATCTGGCTCACGCACGCCCACATCGACCACGCGGGCGGCACCGGCGAGCTGGCGCAGCGCCTGTCGCTTCCCATCATCGGCCCGCACCCGGGCGACCAGTTCTGGATCGACGGCCTGCCCCAGCAAAGCGTGATGTTCGGCTTTCCCCAGGCGCAGGCCTTCACGCCCACGCGCTGGCTGCACGACGGCGACACCGTGACCCTGGGCAGCCACACCCTGGACGTGCGCCACTGCCCCGGCCACACGCCCGGCCACGTGGTGTTCCACTCCCCCGAGATGAACCGCGCCTTCGTGGGCGACGTGCTGTTCGCCGGCAGCATCGGCCGCACGGACTTCCCCCAGGGCAACCACCAGCAGCTGATCGACAGCATCACGCAGCGGCTGTGGCCCATGGGGGACGAGACGGTGTTCATTCCCGGCCACGGGCCGGAGAGCACCTTCGGCCGCGAGCGCCGGACCAATCCCTTCGTGGGCGGGACCTGACGCCGGGCAGACCGCAGCCCGTCAGCGCTGGCGGGCGGCCTGTTCGTACAGGCCGCGCACCCGCGGCACGTTGTCGCGCAGGCGCTCGATGCGCTCGGGCCCGCGCGGGTGGGTGGACAGGAAGGACGGCCCGCCGCTGCCGCCGCTGGCCTGGCCCATCTTCTCCCACAGGCTGATGGAGGCCTCGGGGTTGTAGCCGCCGCGCGCGGCGATCTCCAGGCCCACCAGGTCGGCATCGATCTCGTCGTCACGCGAGAAACGCAGCGTCAGCAGCTGCGTGCCGATGTTGGCCGCCATGTCCCCCAGCTGCCCCAGCCCCAGCACCTGCGACAGCACCGACAGGCCGATGCTGGTGCCCTGCGACTTGGCGATGCGGGCGCGGGCGTGCTCACGCACGGCATGGGCCATTTCATGCCCCATCACCATGGCGGACTCGTCGTCGGTGAGCTTCAGCTGGGTCAGCAGTCCGGTGTAGAAGGCAATCTTGCCGCCGGGCATGCAAAAGGCGTTGATCTGCTTGCTACCGATCAAGTTCACCTCCCAGCGCCAGCCCTGGGCACGCGCGTTCCACGGGTAGGAGTGCGGGATCAGGCGCTGCGCGATGGCGCGCAGGCGCTGCAGGGGCGCATAGCTGTCCGGCGCCAGCGCGCCCTGCTGGCGGGCCTGCGCGAGCAGCTTGCCGTACTCCTGGCCGGAGGCGGCCTCAAGTTCCTCCGCCGGCACGAAGTTGCGAAGCCGCGAAGCGCTGTCCACCTGGACCTGCGCCAGGGCGGGCGCGGCCGCGGCAGTGCCGGCCGCGAGCAGGAAGGCGCGTCGCGGCGACCAGCGATGGGCCGCGCGGCCGGTGTCGGCGCTCGCATTACCGGAAAGGGCGGCATAGCAGGCAAGGCACATGCCGCCAATGATAATGACGACCAGCCATGAGCACGTCAGACAACACCCTCCCGACCCCGGGCCCGAAAGGGCCTGCCGGGCGCATTGCCGCCTGGATCGACGCGCTGCGCGTCTACACCGAGGCCGCCACCTGGCGAATGCTGTTCCTGGGGTTCTCGGCGGGCCTGCCGCTGCTGCTGGTGCTGGGGACGCTGAGCTTTCGCCTGCGCGAGGCCGGCATCGACCGCACCACCATCGGCTACCTGTCCTGGGTGGGCCTGGCCTATGGCTTCAAGTGGGCCTGGGCACCGCTGGTGGACCGGCTGCCGCTGCCGGGGCTGACGCGCTGGCTGGGGCGGCGCCGCAGCTGGCTGTTGCTGTCCCAGCTGGCGATCTCGGGCGGGCTGGTGGGCATGGCGCTGAACGACCCCAAGCTGCAGCTGCAGGCGGTGGTGGTGTGCGCCCTGGTGGTGGCCTTCGCCTCCGCCACGCAGGACATCGCGCTGGACGCCTTCCGCATCGAGTCGGCGGGCACCGAGCGGCAGGCGGCCCTGGCTGCGGCCTACCAGACCGGATACCGGCTGGCCATGATCTGGGCCGGCGCCGGGGTGCTGTGGATCGCGGCGCGCGCGGAGGCGGCGCCTGCCGCCGCGGCGGCCGCCCACGCCGCAGGGGCGGTGGCCCAGGCGGCCGCGGCCTACCAGAACGGCGCCTGGCAGGCGGCCTACCTGGCCATGGCCGCGTCCATGGCGGTGGGCATCGTCACCGTGCTGCTGTCGCCGGAGCCCGCCCGCCGCGAGCTGCCGCCAGCCCGCAATGCCGCCACCTTCCTGCGCGAGGCCGTGGTCGAGCCCTTTGCGGACTTCATCCGCCGCTACCGCGGGCAGGCCGCCATCGTCCTGGCGCTGATCGCCGTCTACCGCATCAGCGACGTGGTCATGGGCATCATGGCCAACCCGTTCTACGTGGACATGGGCTTCACCAAGGAGGAAGTGGCCGCGGTGAGCAAGGTCTACGGTGTGGTCATGACCTTGCTGGGCGCTTTCGTCGGCGGCGTCATGGCCATGCGCCTGGGCGTGATGCGCGTGCTGATGCTCGGCGCGATCCTCAGCGCCGCGAGCAACCTGCTGTTCGCCTGGCTCGGCTCGCGCGGGCACGACGTGCAGGCGCTGGTCTTCGTCGTGTCGGCGGACAACCTGGCCGGCGGCATCGCCTCGGCCGCCTTCATCGCCTACCTGTCCAGCCTGACCAACGTGAGTTATTCGGCCACGCAGTACGCGCTGTTCAGTTCCGTGATGTTGCTGGCGCCCAAGTGGATCGCGGGCTTTTCGGGGCAGTTCGTGGACAGCTTCGGCTACGCCCCGTTCTTCCTGTCCACCGCGGCCCTGGGCGTGCCGGTGCTGCTGCTGGTGGCGCTGGCGGCGCGGGTGAAGCCGGCCGCCGCCACGGGCCGGGAGTGACCCGGCTCGCAGCGGCTTTACCAGGCCTTTACCTGCGCTTGATCTGCACCTGATCAAGCCCGGCCGCGGCTTGGCTACCATGCAGGCATGCAGCGCCTGCTCCTGATCGAAGACGACGCCCGGCTGGCCCGGATGGTGGCCGAGTACCTGGAGCGCTCCGGTTTTTCCGTCGCCCATGCCGGCGATGGTGAAGGAGGCCTGGCGCAGTTGCAGAACGCCGCCCCCGCGCAGCTGCCGCAGCTGGTGATCCTGGACCTGATGCTGCCCGGCATCGACGGCTTGGAGGTGTGCCGCCGCCTGCGCGCCCTGCCCGGCGAAGCCGGCCGGCTCCCCGTGCTGATGCTCACGGCCAAGGGCGACCCGATGGACCGCATCATCGGCCTGGAGCTGGGCGCCGACGACTACCTGCCCAAGCCCTTCGAGCCGCGCGAGCTGCTCGCACGCATCCGCGCCATCCTGCGCCGGCGCGGGGAGGCCGTGGCGCCCGCGGCCAGCGCCGGGATGCGCTTCGGCTCGCTGGAGATCGACCGCGACGGGCGCACCGTCAGCGTCGGCGGCCAGCCCTGCGAGCTCACGGCCTACCAGTTCGACCTGCTGCTGGCGCTGGCCGAGCGCGCGGGCCGCGTGCTCACGCGCGACCAGATCATGGAGGCGGTGCGCGGGCGCGAGCTGGAAGCCTTCGACCGCAGCATCGACGTGCACATGGGGCGCATCCGTGCCGCCATCGAGGCGGACCCCAAGGCCCCCAAGCGCATCCTCACGGTGCGTGGCGTGGGGTACGTGTTCGCCAAGCAGCAGGACTGACATGCGCCTGCCGCTGTACCTTCGCATCTGGCTGGCCGTGCTGGTGGCGGTGGCCGTCATCACTGTCAGCTTCGGCTGGCTTTGGCGGCTGTCGGCCGACGAGCCGCCGCCGCGCGAGGTGCTGATTCGCACGGAGGACGGCGAGGTCCTGGGCAGCACGCGCACCCGGCCGGTGTTCGTGCCGGGCCAGGGCATCGAGTTCACCGTGGCCATGAAGGACGGCAGCACCGTCGTGATCCAGATGCCGCCGCGCCGCCGCGGCCCGGGCGAGGGACCGCCGCCGCCGCGCCCCTGGCTGCGCGGGACCGACGGCCTGCTGTGGATGCTGGGCATCGTCGCGCTGGCCGTGGCGGTGGGCAGCTACCCCATCATCCGCCGCCTCACGCAGCGGCTGGAGTCCCTGCGCAACGGCGTGGAGCGACTGGGCGAAGGCGACCTGTCCGCCCGCGTACCGGTGGAAGGCTCCGACGAGGTCGCCTCGCTGGCGCGGCGCTTCAACCAGGCCGCCGAGCGCATCGAGCAACTGGTCAAGAGCCACAAGTCCCTGCTGGCCAATGCCTCGCACGAGTTGCGCTCGCCGCTGGCCCGCATCCGGATGGGGCTGGCGCTGATGGAGGGGGAGGCCGACGCCAAGGTGAAGGCCGAGATCCAGCGCAACATCGACGAGCTGGACCAGCTGGTCGAGGAGATCCTGCTGGCCAGCCGGCTGGATGCGCGCGAAGCCGATGTGGGCACGGTGGAGGCGGTGGACCTGACCGGGCTGGCGGCCGAGGAGTGCGCACAGGCGGGCGCGCAGTTGTCGGACTCGCAGGACGGCCGGGCCGTGGTGGTGAACGGCGTGCCGCGGCTGCTGCGGCGCGTGGTGCGCAACCTGCTGGAGAACGCCCGGCGCTACAGCCAGGGCGAGGTCACGGCGGACGTGCGGCATGAAGGCGATGACCGATGCGGCGTGGCCGTGCTGCGCGTGTGCGACCGGGGCCCGGGCGTGCCGGTGGCGCAGCGCGAGCGCATCTTCGAGCCGTTCTACCGCCTGCCCGGCGCCAGCGAGCGCTCGGGCGGGGTGGGCCTGGGGCTGGCGCTGGTGAAATCCATCGTGCAACGGCATGGCGGCAGCGTTCGCTGCGAGGACCATGCGGGCGGCGGTGCCTGCTTCGTGGTGCGGTTGCCCGTGAAGGGCTGAGTCAGCACGGCAGCGGCTTGGCGGGCGAGACCGTCAGCCGGAATCCCAGCGCCTTCATGACCTTGAGCAGGGTGTCGGAACTCGGCGAGCGCTCGCCCGACAGGCTCTTGTAGAGGCTCTCGCGGGACAGGCCGGTGTCGCACGCCAACTGCGTCATCCCCCGGGCACGCGCGATGTCGCCCAAGGCAGCAGCCAGCAACGTCGAATCGCCATCGTCCATGACAGCCTGCAGATACTCGGCCATCTCTTCTTCGCTGGTCAGGTACTGCACCGGGTCGAACGGGCGGGTCTTGATACTGCTCATGGCTCCATCAACTTGGTGAAAGCGCTCGCTCAGCCGGGGGCGCGCAACGCCTGCAGCACCCGCTGCGCCGGGATGTCGTTGAGGCAGCGGTGGTGGCCCAGCGGGCATTCGCGCTCGAAGCAGGGCGCGCAGTCCAGCGGCGGCTGGTAGGCCGGGTCGTCCTTGAGCCAGAGGACCCGGGCCCGGTCGTTCAGGGGTGGGGTGTGCAGCGGGCTGGAAGACCCGAACAGCGCCACCTGCTGCAGGCCGAAGGCGGCGGCCACGTGCATCAGGCCCGAGTCGTTGCTCACCATCGCACGCGCGCCGGCGATCAGCGCGAAGGCCTCCATCAGCGAGGTCTTGCCCGCCAGGTTCAGGCAGCGGCCCGGGGCGGCCTGGGCGATCTCCTCGCACACCGGGGCGTCCTTGCCGGAGCCCAGGAGCACCACGGGGGCATCGAGCTGCGCCGCCAGTTGCGCGTAGTGCGCGGCGGGCCAGCGCTTGGAGTTGCCGAACTCGGCGCCCGGCGCGAAGGTGTAGAAGCCTTGCAGCGCCAGGCCCTGGGCCTGCGCGATGCGGGCCGGCTCGCCCTCGGGCAGCGACAGCCGCGGCCGGTCCGCCTCGACGCCCGGCTCGCCGCTCAGGGCGGAATAGAAGGCCACCATCGGCGGCTTGCCCTTGGGATTCTTCACCCGGTGCGTCAGCAGCCCCACCCGGGCCTCGCCCAGGTAGCCCACGCGCCGGGGAATGCTGGCCATGAACGGCAGCAAGGCGCTCTTGAGGGAGTTGGGCAGCACATAGGCCGCATCGAAACGGCCTTCCAGCTGCCGCGCCAATTGGCGGCGGGCCTTGAATTGCAGCCCGCCGTGCTGGAAGGGAAATTCGATGACCTGCGCCACCTGCGGCATGGCCCGGTACACCGGGGCCACCCAGGGCAGCGCGCCGACGGTGAGTTGCTCACCGCGGGCCGCCAGCCGCCGCATCAGCGGCTCGGTCATGACCGCGTCGCCGATCCATTGCGGTGCAATTACCAAGGAGGAAGTCACGGCCGAACGAAGGATTTGTTCGGGGGCCATCGCGGAACTGGCTTTGCCAGGCCGCTGATGGCGCCCCCTTGAGGGGGAGGCGCCGAAGGCGCTTCGGGGGTGGGCCCTTTAATGGCTACCCGAGAAATGCTCGCCGTCCTTGAGCTTGTAGACGGTGCCACAGTAGGCGCAGCGCGCCTCGCCCGTGCGCGCCACATCCAGGAAGATGCGCGGGTGGGTGTTCCACAGCTTCATGCCCGCCACCGGGCTGGGGCAGAACACACCGCCGTTGGCGTTCAGGTCCTTGGCCAGGAGTTCGACCACGGCCTCTTTCTTGGTGACGACGGGGATCATGGGCGCGCTCCTCAGACCTTGGTCAGCCAGTGGGCGTACTTGGGGTTGCGGCCGTGGACGATGTCGAAGAAGGCCGACTGGATCTTCTCGGTGATCGGGCCGCGCGAGCCGATGCCGATCTGCACGCGATCGAGCTCGCGGATCGGGGTCACTTCGGCGGCGGTGCCGGTGAAGAAGGCCTCGTCGGCGATGTAGATCTCGTCGCGGGTGATGCGCTTCTGGACCAGTTCGATCCCCAGGTCGGCGCAGATGTGCATCACGGTGTTGCGGGTGATGCCGTTGAGGGCGCCAGCCGACAGGTCGGGGGTGTAGACCTTGCCGTCCTTGATCACGAACACGTTCTCGCCCGCGCCTTCGCTGACGAAGCCGCTGCTATCGAGCAGCAGGGCCTCGTCGTAGCCGTCGTCGGTGGCTTCCATGTTGGCCAGGATGGAGTTGGTGTAGTTGGACACCGCCTTGGCCTGGGTCATCGTGATGTTCACGTGGTGGCGGGTGTAGCTGGAGGTCTTGACGCGGATGCCGCGCTTCATGCCTTCCTCGCCCAGGTACGCGCCCCAGGCCCAGGCCGCCACCATCAGGTGGATCTGGTTGCCCTTGGGGCTCACGCCCAGCTTCTGCGAGCCGATCCAGGTCAGCGGACGCAGGTAGCCGCCTTCCAGGTTGTTGGCCTTGACCACGGCCTTCTGGGCCTCGTTCACCTGCTCCTTGGTGAACGGGATGTTCATGCGAAGGATCTTGGCACTGTTGAACAGGCGGTCGGTGTGCTCCTGCAGGCGGAAGATGGCGGTGCCATCGACGGTCTTGTACGCGCGAACGCCTTCGAAGGCGCCGCAGCCGTAGTGCAGGGTGTGGGACAGGACGTGGATCTTGGCGTCGCGCCACTCCACCATTTCACCGTCCATCCAGATCTTGCCGTCACGGTCGGCCATGCTGGGAACCACGCTCATGTCTCTTCCTTCGATGTCAGGGAACCAAACCGCTCATTTTAGACGCCGGCCGGGCTGCCCGGCCCCGCTTCGGCGGCGGGCGCGGGGTCTTCATCGACCGGCGGGCGGTAAAGGGCCCACGTCACCAGGCGCCCGTTGCTGAATTCGCACGTCACGTGCGAGCCGCCGTTGTCGGTCCAGCGGAACACCTCGGGCTGGGCATCCTTCTCAGACAGCTGCTCGCCCAGGGCGCGGGTGATGGCGATGACCTTCATCAGGTTCCAGCCCGGCTTGAGCTTGGCATTGAGCATGACGGCGCTGCCCACCCAGCCCACCGGCCGCTCGGATGCCTGCTTGAGGACGTGCATCAGCCGGGTGAAGTGCAGCAGCACCCACATGACCACGCCGCCGGCGGCGATGGCCAGCCCGGGCAGGCCATAGGAGCGCCAGGCGACGTAGAGGATCGCCGCGCCAGCGACGGGGATTGCGATTCGTTGCCAGTTCATGGCCACGGATTGTCCGCGATGGGCGGGCGCGGCGGGATGTGGGAGTTGCGCACCCCGGGTCAGGCCAGCCCGCGCACGACCTCCATGGCCTCCTCGATGCGCTCGACGGGGTGGATGGTCAGCCCCTCCAGCTCCCGGCTGCCTTTCTTGGGTGCGTTGGCCTTGGGCACCACCGCCACCGAGAACCCCAGCTTGGCCGCCTCCCGCAGGCGCTCCTGCCCGCGCGGGGCCGGGCGCACCTCGCCGGCCAGGCCCACCTCGCCGAAGGCGATGAAGCCCTTGGGCAGGGCCCGCCCGCGCAGCGAGGACGTGATCGCCAGCATCACCGCCAGGTCCGCCGCCGGCTCGGAGATGCGCACGCCGCCCACGGCGTTGACGAACACGTCCTGGTCCATGCAGGCCACGCCCGCATGCCGGTGCAGCACCGCCAGCAACATGGCCAGGCGGTCCCGCTCCAGGCCCACGGACAGGCGGCGCGGGCTGGGGCCACCGGTGTCCACCAGGGCCTGGATCTCCACCAGCATGGGCCGCGTGCCCTCCAGCGTCACCAGCACGCAGCTGCCGGGCACGGGCTCGGCGTGCTGGGACAGGAAGATGGCGCTGGGGTTGGCCACGCCCTTGAGGCCCTTTTCCGTCATGGCGAAGACGCCGATCTCGTTGACCGCGCCGAAGCGGTTCTTGATGGCGCGCACCAGGCGGAAGCTGGAGTGCGTGTCGCCCTCGAAGTACAGCACCGTGTCCACCATGTGTTCGAGCACGCGCGGGCCGGCCAGCGCGCCCTCCTTGGTGACGTGGCCCACCAGGATGACGGTCGTGCCGCTGGACTTGGCTGCCCGGGTGAGGTGGGCCGCGCATTCACGCACCTGGGCCACCGAGCCGGGGGCGGAGGTGAGCTGGTCGGAGTAGACGGTCTGGATGGAGTCGATCACGGCCACGGCGGGCTGGTTCGCCTGCAGCGTGGCGAGGATCTTTTCCAGCTGGATCTCGGCCTGCACCTTCACCTGCGATTGGTCCAGGCCCAGGCGCCGCGAGCGCAGGGCCACCTGGGCGCCCGACTCCTCGCCGGTCACGTACAGCGTGGGCACGCTGGCCCGCTGCAGGCCGTCCAGCGCCTGCAGCAGCAGGGTGGACTTGCCGATGCCCGGGTCGCCGCCGATCAGGACCACGCCGCCCTCGACGATGCCGCCGCCCAGCACCCGGTCGAGTTCGTCGATGCCGGTGGGCGTACGGGCCACGTCGGCGGCCTCGATGTCGGCCAGCACGGTCACGGGGGCGGTCTTGGCCAGGCCGGCGAAGCGGTTCTTGCCCGCCCCGCCGCCCGCCTCGGGCACGGTCTCGATCAGCGTGTTCCAGGCTTCGCAGTGGGGGCACTTGCCCAGCCAGCGCGGGCTGGTGCCGCCGCATTCGGAGCAGGTGTAGACAGTCTTTTCCTTGGCCATGTTCAAAAACCCTCGGCCAGCGCGCGCACCACCTCGGCGGCCGGCACCGCGCGGCAGGCGCTGGCGTGCTGGCCCGCCCACAGGGGCGAGAAATCGCCGCTGCCCCGCGCCTCGCCCCAGGCCCGCAGCGGCGCGATGGCGGCGGTGGCCAGCGGGAACTCCGGCGCCACCTCGCTGAGGGGGCCGAGTTCGCGCATCACCCGGTTCATCATCCCGCGGGCGGGCCGACCGCTGAACAGCCGGGTCAGCGCGGTGTGCTGCACCAGGTCCGACTGCAAGGCCGCGCGGTGCACCGCGCTGGTCGTCGCCTCGGGGCACAGCAGGAAGGCCGTGCCCGGCTGCACGCCGGCCGCGCCCAGGGCCATGGCGGCCGCCACCGCATCCGCGGTGGCGATGCCGCCGGCGGCAATGACTGGCACGTCCACTGCCGTCACCACCTGCGGCAGCAGCGCGAAGGTCCCCATCTGCCGGGTCAGGTCCATGTCCAGGAAATGTCCGCGGTGGCCACCCGCCTCCAGGCCCTGCGCGATCACGGCGTCGGCGCCGTGCTGCACCAGCCAGCGGGCCTCGTCCACCGTCGTGGCGGAGGACCACACCGTCGCACCCCAGGCCTTCACCCGCGCCAGCAGGCGCGGCTCGGGCAGGCCGAAATGAAAGCTCACCACCGGCGGCTTGAAGCGCTCGAGCACCGCCAGCGCCTCGTCGTCGAAGGCCTTGCGGCCCGGACCCGCGGGGATGCCCGCCGGGTCGATGCCCGCCTCGGCGTAGTAGGGACCCAGGGCGGCGCGCCAGGCCGCCTCGCGCGCCGCATCGGGCACGGGCGGCTGGTGGCAGAAGAAGTTGACGTTGTACGTGCGCCCCGCGGCCGTGAGCTTTTCCAGCGCCTGGGCCAGGGCGTCGGTGGTAAGCATGGCGGCGGGCAGCGAGCCCAGCGCGCCAGCCTCGCACACCGCAAGCGCGAGCGCCGCGCCTTGCGAGCCGGCCATGGGGGCCTGCACCAGGGGAAGGGCCAGGCCACGCAGGCCGGGCAGCGAAGTCAGCGTGTTCATGGGCGCATTGTGGCGCGGCGACGCGCGTGCTGGCGCGCAGCCAGGGGCCTCAGGGCTCGACGACCACCGGCACGCGCGGCGCCACCGCGCACATCAGCTCGTAGCCCACGGTGCCCGCCGCGCGGGCCACCTCGTCGATCGGCAGGACCGCGCCGTTCGACGCCCGGCCCCACAGCGTGACCTCGCTGCCGAAGCCCGAGGCCGGCAGGTCCGTCAGGTCCACCGCCAGCATGTCCATGCTCACGCGGCCCAGGGTACGGGTGCGCGTGCCATCGACCAGCGCCGGTGTGCCCGTGGGACACAGGCGGGGATAGCCGTCGGCATAGCCGCAGGCCACGATGCCGATGCGCATGGGCGCGTCGGCCGTGAAGGTGGAGCCATAGCCCACACAGTCGCCCGCCTGCAGCTGCTGCACGCCGATGATGCGCGCGGCCAGCGTCTGCGTCGGCCGCAGGCCCCAGTGGGCGATGTCGTGCGCGGGGAAATCGGGTGAGCTGCCGTACACCGCGATGCCCGGACGCACCCAGTCGCCGCGCACGGCGGGATCCTGGCCGAAGCGCAGGGCCGCCGCGCTGTTGCACAGCGAGCGCTCGCCCGGCAGGTCGCGGGTGGCCTCATCGAAGGCCTGCACCTGCGCGGCGATGCCCTTGTCGGTGTCGGCATCGCTGAAGTGCGTCATCAGCGAGATCTCGTCCACCTGCGGCAAGGCGTTGAGCCGGGCCCAGGCCGTACGCAGGGCCTGCGGCTTGAAACCCAGGCGGTTCATGCCGGAGTTCATCTTCAGGAACACGCGGTGCGGCACGTGCGTCTTGTGCACGGCCAGCATGTCGATCTGCTCCTCGCAGTGCACGGTGTGCCACAGGCCCAGGCGCGAGCACAGCTCCAGGTCGCGCACCTCGAACACGCCCTCGAGCAGCAGGATCGGGCCGCGCCAGCCCAGGTCGCGCACGCGCTGCGCCTCCTGCAGGTCCAGCAGGGCGAAACCGTCAGCCCCTCGCAAACCCTCATACGCGCGCTCCACGCCGTGCCCATAGGCGTTGGCCTTGACCACCGCCCAGACCCGGGCATCGGGAGCGGCTTCGCGCAAGCGGGAGAGGTTGTGGCGCAGGGCGTCGGTGTGGATGGTGGCCTGGATCGGACGCGGCATGTAGAAGAATGGCAGCAGGGCAGTTCAGGAGATTGTGGCACCACCCTGCGTGATATAACCCTCGGCTGATCTGGAGACGAGACAACGCCGCGCCTGCCTGAACGACGCGCGGCCGCCCCACGAATGAAGCGCGGCTTTTACACCATCATGTCGGCGCAGTTTTTCAGCTCGCTGGCCGACAACGCATTGTTCGTCACGGCGGTTGAACTGCTCAAGTCCGGCGGCTCGCCCGAGTGGCAGCGCGCCGCATTGGTGCCCATGTTCGCGTTGTTCTACGTGATCCTGGCCCCCTTCGTCGGCGCCTTCGCGGACTCGCAGCCCAAGGGCAAGGTCATGTTCATCAGTAACGCCATCAAGGTGGCGGGCTGCCTGATGATGCTGTTCGGCAGCCACCCCCTGCTGGCCTATGCGGTCGTCGGCCTGGGCGCCGCCGCCTACTCGCCGGCCAAGTACGGCATCCTCACCGAATTGCTGCCGCCTTCGCAGCTGGTCAAGGCCAATGGCTGGATCGAGGGCCTGACCATCGCCTCCATCATCCTGGGCATCCTGCTGGGTGGCCAGCTGGTCGGCCATGTGGCGTCCGCCTACCTGCTGTCCGTCGACCTGCCCCTGGTCGACACCGGCATCGACACCGCGCCCGAGGCCGCCATCGCGCTGCTGATCTTCGTCTACGGCCTGGCCGCCTGGTTCAACACGCGCATCCCGCTGACGGGCGTGGAGATGCGCCCCATCCCGAAGAACCCGCTGGCCCTGGTGCCGGATTTCTGGACCTGCAACGCCCGCCTGTGGCGCGACAAGCTGGGCCAGATCTCCCTGGCCACCACCACGCTGTTCTGGGGCGTGTCGGGCAACCTGCGCTACATCATCCTGGCCTGGAGCGCCGTCGCCCTGGGCTACGGCACCACGCAGGCCTCGGCCCTCACCGGCGTGGTGGCCCTGGGCACCGCGGTGGGTGCGGTGATCGCCTCCCTGCGCATGCGGCTGGACATGGCCACCAGCGTCATGCCCCTGGGCATCGCGATGGGCATCCTGGTGGTGCTGATGAACTTCATTTCCAACGTGTGGGTCGCCGTCCCGTTCCTGATCCTCATGGGCGCGCTGGGCGGCTTCCTGGTGGTGCCGATGAACGCGCTGCTGCAGCACCGCGGCCACAACCTCATGGGCGCGGGCCGCTCCATCGCCGTGCAGAACTTCAACGAGCAGGCCTGCATCCTGGGCCTGGGCGCGCTGTACAGCCTGTCCACCGGGCTGGGCATGTCGGCCTACGGCGCCATCGCCGGCTTCGGCCTCATCGTCGCCGGCGTGATGTACCTGATCCAGCGCTGGCACGCCAGCAACCTCGTCAAGCACAAGGACGAGGTCGACCACCTGCTGGAAATCGCCCGCCACGACAACATGCATGGCTGAGGCCCCTGTGCCGGCGGGCCCGGGCGGCCCGCTGAAGCCGGCGCTTGCGCTGGTCGTCAACGCCTTCGTCTGGGGCATCTCCTGGTGGCCCTTCCGTGAACTCCAGTCGCTGGGCCTGCACCCGCTGTGGGCCACGGCGGGGGTGTACGTGGTGGTGCTGGCCTTGCTGGCCCTGGCCCGGCCGGCCGCCCTGCGGGACTGCGCGAGCCATCCCGGGCTGTGGCTGCTGGCGGCCGTCGCGGGCCTGACGAACGTCGGCTTCAACTGGGCGGTCACCGTCGGCGACGTGGTGCGCGTGGTGCTGCTGTTCTACCTCATGCCCGCCTGGTCGGTGCTGCTGGCCTGGCCGCTGCTGGGGGAGCGCCCCACGGCCACGGGGTTCGCGCGACTGGTGCTGGCACTGGCGGGCGTGGCAGTGGTGCTGGACACCGGCGGCGCCGGCTGGCCCGTGCCGCGCAGCGTGCCCGACTGGCTGGCGCTGATGGCGGGGTTCTGCTTCGCCTTCACCAACATCCTCCTGCGCCGCCTGCACACGGTGCCCGAGTCCTCGCGGGTGTTGGCGATGTTCAGCGGCGGCGCGCTGCTGGCGGCGGCCACGGCCTCGGTGGGACTGGCCCAGGGGGTGATGGCCGCGCCGGTGCTGACCTGGGCCGGCGTCCCGTTGGCGCTGGTGCTGGCCCTGGCCTTCCTGCTGGGAAATGTCGCCCTGCAATACGGCGCGGCGCGCCTGCCGGCGCAGGCCACGGCGCTGATCATGCTGTCCGAGGTGGTGTTCGCCAGCGTGTCCTCCATGGCGCTGGGCGCCGCCGAGATGACGCTGCGCACGGCGGCCGGTGGAGCCCTCATCCTGGCTGCGGCCATCTGGGCGGCCTGGCCCGGCAAGGCCACCGGATCCGCACAATGAGGGCATGACCGTGCCCGCCTCCCCTGCCCCCGCTACCCCCACCGCCTTCGACTTCGAGGCGCGCCGCATCGACGGCCAGCCCGTGTCCCTGGCCGCGTACCGCGGCCAGGTGCTGCTGGTGGTCAACACCGCCAGCGCCTGCGGCTTCACGCCCCAGTTCGGGGGGCTGGAAGACCTGCACAAGCGCTATGGCCCGCAGGGACTGGTGGTGCTGGGTTTCCCCTGCAACCAGTTCGGCCGCCAGGACCCGGGCAGCAACGAGGAAATCGGCGCGTTCTGCCAGAAGAACTACGGCGTGAGCTTTCCCATGATGGCCAAGGTCGACGTGAACGGTCCCGAGGCCGATCCGCTGTACCGCTGGCTCACCCAGGAAGCGCCCGGCCTGCTGGGCACCAGGGCCATCAAGTGGAACTTCACCAAGTTCCTCATCGGCCGCGACGGCCGTGTGATCCGCCGCTATGCGCCGCAGGACAAGCCCGGGAAACTGGCGGCCGACATCGAAGCGGCCTTGTCAGCTTAATTGACTACACTGCCCACCCCATGACCGATGCCTCCCGCAAACCGCTGACCCTGCACCGCCTGCGCGAGATGCATGCCGCCGGCGAGAAGATCGCCATGCTCACGTGCTACGACGCCACCTTCGCACAGGCGCTGGACGCCGCGGGGGTGGACATCATGCTGGTGGGCGACTCGCTGGGCATGGTGCTGCAGGGCCAGGCATCCACCGTGCCCGTGACGCTGCAGGACATGGCTTATCACGTGGCCTGCGTGGCGCGCGGCAACCGCACGGCCTGGATCGTCGGTGACCTGCCGTTCGGCAGCTACCAGCAGTCACCCGTGCAAGCCCTGGCCAGCGCCACGGCGCTGATGCAGGCCGGCGCGCACATGGTCAAGCTCGAAGGCGGCGGCTGGACGGCCGAGACGGTGCGGTTCCTCACCGACCGGGGCGTGCCCGTGTGCGCGCACCTGGGCCTCACGCCGCAATCGGTGCACGCGCTGGGCGGCTACCGCATCCAGGGCCGCGACGACGACTCCGCGGCCACCCTCCTGCGCCATGCCCGCGAGTTGCAGCAGGCCGGCGCCGCGATGCTGGTGCTGGAGCTGATGCCCTCCGCGCTGGGTGCGCAGGTCACGCAGGCGCTGGACATCCCCGTGATCGGCATCGGCGCCGGTCCCGACTGCAGCGGCCAGGTGCTCGTGCTGCATGACATGCTGGGGCTGAACGCCGGCCGCCTGCCCCGCTTCGTGCGCAACTTCATGGACGGCGCTGCCAGTGTGCAGGACGCCGTGCGGGCCTACGTGCAGGCCGTCAAGGCCGGCGAATTCCCGCAGCCCCAGGTCCACACCTACTGACTCCCGGAGCCGACGATGCAACTCGTCCACACCATTGCCGACCTGCGCGCAGCGCTTGCCAGCGCGCAGCGGCCCGCCTTCGTCCCCACCATGGGCAACCTGCATGAGGGCCACCTGGCCCTGGTGCGCCAGGCGGGCACGCTGGGCGACGTCACGGTCTCCAGCATCTTCGTGAACCGGCTGCAGTTCCTGCCGCACGAGGATTTCGACCGCTACCCGCGCACGCTCAAGGCCGACTGCGACAAGCTGGCGTCCGCCGGCTGCGACATCGTCTTCGCGCCGGACGAGCGCGAGCTCTATCCCGAGGCCCAGGGCTTTCGCATCGTGCCGCCGGCGCAGCTGGCGGACATCCTGGAGGGCGAGTTCCGCCCCGGCTTTTTCACGGGCGTGTCCACCGTCGTGATGAAGCTGTTCGGGTGCGTGCAGCCCCGGATCGCCGTCTTCGGCAAGAAGGACTACCAGCAGCTGATGGTCATTCGCGGGCTGGCGCGGCAGTTCAACCTGCCGCTGGAGATCGTGGCCGGTGAAACGGCGCGCGCCGAGGACGGCCTGGCACTGTCCTCACGCAACGGCTACCTCTCACCCGAGGAGCGTGCAGAGGCGGTGCAGCTGTCCCGCACGCTGCAGTCCGTGGCCCAGGCCGTGCGCGAGGGGCAGCGTGATTACGCCAGCCTGGAAGCCCAGGCCATGGACTCGCTGCGCGCGCGAGGCTGGCAGCCGGATTACGTCAGCATCCGCCGCCAGGCCGACCTGCAGCCCCCGGGCAAGGGCAGCCTGCAGGCCCAGCCGCTGGTGGTGCTGGGCGCCGCCCGGCTGGGGGCGACACGGCTGATCGACAACCTCGAACTGCAGAGCTAACAATTTAATACCTTTAGCTTAACTTCCCCTAGAATTTTCCCCTTGCCAGCCAACAGGGGGGAATTTCATGGAAAGAGCGGCAGAGGCGGCGCCCGTCCGCCAGCCCGCCATCGACGCGTTGCGGGCGCTGTGCGCCATTGCACGCCTGCACCAGGTGGCGGGCGACCCGCACACCCTCGCCCACCAGCTGGGCCTGTCACCCGCCGAGGCCCTGCAGGCGGGGGACCTCACCCGCGCCGCCCGGCACCTGGGGCTGCAGGCCAAGCCCTCGCGCACCACACCTGAGCGCCTGTCCGTCACGCCCCTGCCCGCGCTGGCGCGCCTGCGCGAGTCGGGCCGCTGGGTGGTGCTGGCGCAGTGCGATGGCCAGCGGGTGCTGGTGCAGGACATCGCCGGCCCGGAGCCCGCACCCACGGTGCTGACCTGCGCGGAGTTCGCGCAGTTGTGGGAGGGCGAGCTCGTGCTCCTGGCCAGCCGCGCCAGCCTGGCCGGGGCGCTGGCGCGCTTCGACTTCAGCTGGTTCATCCCCAGCCTGGTGAAGTACCGCCGGCTCCTGGGCGAGGTGCTGCTGGTCAGCTTCTTCCTGCAGCTGTTCGCGCTGGTCAGTCCCCTGTTCTTCCAGGTGGTGATGGACAAGGTGCTGGTGCACCGGGGCCTGACCACCCTGGACGTGCTGGTGGTGGGGCTGGTGGTGGTGGTGGTCTTCGAGAGCCTGCTGTCGGGCCTGCGCAGCTACGTGTTCAGCCACACCACCAGCCGCATCGACGTGGAGCTGGGCGCGCGCCTGTTCCGCCACATGGTGCAGCTGCCGCTGGCCTACTTCCAGGCGCGGCGCGTGGGCGACTCGGTGGCGCGGGTGCGCGAGCTGGAGAACATCCGCAGCTTCCTCACCGGCAATGCGCTGAGCGTGGTGCTGGACCTGTTCTTCTCGGTCGTCTTCATCGCGGTGATGTGCTTCTACAGCGTGCCGCTGACGCTGATCGTGCTGGCCAGCCTGCCGCTGTATGCCGGCCTGAGCGTGATGGTGGTGCCGGTGCTGCGCCGGCGCCTGGACGACAAGTTCGCCCGCGGCGCGGAGAACCAGGCCATGCTGGTGGAGACCGTCACCGGCATCCAGACGCTCAAGGCCGGCGCGCTGGAGCCGGGCTTCGCGCGGCGCTGGGACAACCAGCTGGCGGCCTACGTGGCAGCGAGCTTTCGCACGCAGACGCTGGCGTCCTGGGCCCATGAAGGGGTGGGCCTGATCGGCAAGCTGGTCAACGCCGCCACCCTGTGGTGGGGTGCGCAACTGGTGATGGAGGGCGGGTTGACGGTGGGCCAGTTCGTCGCCTTCAACATGTTCGCGCAGCGCGTGGCGCAACCCATCATGCGGATGGCGCAGCTGTGGACGGACTTCCAGCAGACGGGCATTTCCGTCGCGCGCCTGGGGGACATCCTCAACACGCCGACCGAGGTGCCGCCCGCCCATGCCGCCCAGCTGCCGGCAGTGCGCGGGCACATCCGGCTGGAGCAGGTGCAGTTCCGCTACCGGCCGGAGGCGCCCCCCGTGCTGCAGGGCCTGAGCCTGGACGTGCGGCCCGGCGAGGTGCTGGGCATCGTCGGCCGCTCGGGCAGCGGCAAGAGCACGCTGACCAAGCTGGTGCAGCGCCTGTACGTGCCCGAGCAGGGGCGTGTGCTGGTCGATGGGGTGGACATCGGCCAGATCGACGCCGCGCAATTGCGCCGGCAGGTGGGCGTGGTGCTGCAGGAGAACCTGCTGTTCAACCGCAGTGTGCGCGAGAACATCGCCATCGCCGACCCGGCTGCGCCGCTGCAGGCGGTGATGCAGGCCGCGCGCATGGCGGGGGCGCACGAGTTCATCAGCGAGTTGCCACAGGGCTATGACACGCCGGTGGGCGAACAGGGCGCCACGCTCTCGGGCGGCCAGCGCCAGCGCATCGCCATCGCGCGGGCGCTGTTCACCAACCCGCGGATCCTGATCCTGGACGAGGCCACCAGCGCGCTGGACTACGAGAGCGAGGCGCTGATCCAGCGCAACATGGCGCGCATCTGCCAGGGGCGCACGGTGATCATCATCGCGCACCGGCTCACGGCGGTGCGCAACGCACACCGCATCATCGTGATGGAGCGCGGGCGCATCGTGGAGGCGGGCGCGCACGCACAGCTGCTGGCGCAGCCCGGCGGCCTGTATGCGCGTCTGTGGGCGCTGCAGCAGGCGGGCGAGGCGGACCTGGGTGAGGAGGCGCTGGCATGAGCGCGCAGACGGTTCCGACGGGCATGCTCGCCCGCCACCTGGCCGTGCTGCGCGCGGCCTGGGCGGCGCGTGCCGCCCTCGCCCCGGTGGCGCGCGAAGGCGACGAAGCGGCCTTCCTGCCGGCGGCCTTGAGCCTGCAGGACACACCGGTGCACCCGGCGCCACGCCGGCTGGCGTGGGCGCTGATGGCGCTGTTCACCCTCACCGTGACCTGGGCGGTCTTCGGCGAACTGGACATCGTGGCGGTGGCGCCGGGGCGTGTGGTGGTCAGTGACCGCACCAAGCTGATCCAGCCGCTGGAGCGCAGCGTGGTGCGGACCATCCATGTGCGCGACGGGCAGCAGGTCGAGGCGGGGCAGGCGCTGGTCGAACTGGACCCCACGGCGGCGCGCGCCGACATGGCCAGCATCAGCGAGCAGCGCAAGGCGGCCGAGTCCGATGAAGTGCGCGCGCAGGCCTTGCTGCAAGCCTTTGGCGCGCGGCAGCCCGTGGCGCCGACGCTGCCCGCGGTCGAGGGCTGGTCGGAGGCCGACCGCGTCTCCGCGCGGACCCAGTTGCAGGCGGAGTGGAGCGACATCCAGGCCCGGCTGGCGAAGCTGGCGGCAGAGCAGCAGCGGCGCGAGGCGGAGATCGCCACGGCGCGCGAAGTGGCCGCCAAGCTGGAGACCACGCTGCCCCTGGCGCGCCAGCGGGAGGCGGACTTCCAGCAGCTGGCGACCCAGGGCTTCATGTCCGGCCATGCGGGGCAGGACCGCACGCGCGAGCGCATCGAGCTCGAGCGCGACCTGGCCACCGCGCGGGCGCGGCTGGCCGAGGCGCAGGCGGCGCTGCGCGAAACGCAGGGCACGGCGGCCGCCTATGCGGCGGAGACCGTGCGCGCGCTGCGTGAGCGCGAAGGCAAGGCGCAGCTGCTGCTGGCGCAGGCCCGCCAGGAGCAAAGCAAGGCCGTGCGGCGCGAGGAACTCACCACGCTGCGCGCGCCGGTGACGGGCACCGTGCAGCAGCTCGCTGTGCACACGGCGGGCGGCGTGGCCACCGAGGCGCAGACGCTGATGGTGATCGTGCCGCGGGAGGCCCAGGTCACGGCCGAAGTGATGCTGGAGAACAAGGACATCGGCTTCGTGCAGGTGGGCCAGGCCGCGGAAATCAAGCTGGAGACCTTCCCCTTCACCCGCTACGGGACGCTGGCCGGGCAGGTGGTGAACGTGACGCAGGACGCGGTGCAGGACGACAAGCGCGGGGCGGTCTTCCTGGCGACGGTGCGGCTGCAGGACCCGTACATCGATGTCGACGGCAAGCGCGTGTCGCTAAGCCCGGGGATGAACCTCACGGCGGAAATCAAGACGGGCAAGCGTCGGGTGATCGAGTACCTGCTGGCGCCGATAGAGAAGGCGGGGCGGGAGAGTTTGAGGGAGAGGTGAGATGAAACGTGTCTCGGAGTGGATGAAGCATCACTGGCTGGTGTCTGGCCTGATCGTGATCGCCTTGGTGTGGAAGGCGTTCTGGCTGCACTTCAACATGCCGATTCGCAACCCCTGGCCCAGGGAGACCTACACGGTGAAAGGCCGCTTTCCGTTCGACAAGGGATTCGACATGGTGTTCATGCAGAACGTTTATGGGGGATCGGAGTGGCATCAGAGGTTGTGCGGGATGTTGTCGTTACGCGAGTCGGCCACCTGCGGCGCGCAGGACGTCTTCTTCAAGCCTCGGCGCATCGACAACGAGCACTACGAGGTGACGCTGTACCGGGACTACTACCTCAAGGGCTTGCCGAAATGGACCTTGGATGCGACGAACGAGTGGCCCCTGGCGTTCCAAAGCGGTATCGGATTCGATCATCAGAAGGCGATGTTTACCAGCTTGTGGCCCACGCCGGTGGCAGTTTGCGACGACAGTCCGCAAGCCTTGAAGCAGTTCAACGGGGTACTTTTTTGCATGCAGCAGTACGACGACCTCACCAGGAAGGAGGGGCACGCCAAGTACAAGCACATGCAAATTCCACTGAGCAGCCAGCCCGGTTCGGGCGTCCAGATCAAGGACTTCTGGCTCTACTCGGAACTGGATGAATTGCTGATGAAGCAACAGGAGTGACGGCCTCGTTGATCACGCGCTAGCAGGACAGATGCGGGACCTTGTTGGGTCTGTCACCCCGCATCCTTGATTGTTGATCGTTCAATTTTTCAATTCAGGGAGTAGTGATGCATACAGCTGATGCAACGCTTGACGCCACGGCCAGACGCACCCACAGCGGTCGATGGATCGTGGCTCTTTTGGCAGCCTGCACAGTCATCGCCGGTACCAACACCTGGCTCTCCTGGAGGTCCTTGACTTCACCCATCTGGGGGTTCATGCCCAAGCAGATGGCCATGGCGCAGTACCTGACGGACGACATGCCAGGCGACCTGGGAGGCACGCCGGTCAACTTGCCCAGGGAAGTCGCTGAATTCGTGGAATACGACGCGGATCCCAGGGTTGGCGAGCGCCGACTTGGACCTGTGCCCCGCCGTACGCACAAGTCCGTCATTCGAAGCTTTGGCTTTCGCCTCAGATTCCCGGATTGGGCGACTTTCGCCGATCCAGGCGCGAGGGAGGACTTCCGGCAAGCCAGGATCGCCACCAGCCAATGGATCTGGATGGGAGTGAATTCGGGTGAATTTCATCCCAAGGACGGATTCCTGGATCGTGCGGCCTATGTGACTCTCGAGCGCGAAAGTCCTTCTCCCCTTTTTCGCTATGAGCCGATCCATAGCGAGATCCCTGGCTTGGCCGCCTACGGAGTCAAGGGTACGGATCCCCAAACAGGAAAGCGCTGGCGTGACAACGATTTCGCCAGGGACATCTTCATCGCCCGCGATCACGACGGCAAAGTGCGGACCATGATCAGGTGCCGCAATCACCCACGCTATGCATCGTGCAGCCAGTCCTGGAGCCTGGAGCGTATTGGGATCAAGACCGAATTGAGCGCGAGCTATCCGCGGCGGATGCTAAATCACTGGGACGAGATCCAGAAGGCCGGCACGGAAAAGGTTCTTGGATTCCAGAAAAAGACGACTGATGCGCCCATCAGTCGTTCGCTGCGAATGAGGCATACCAACTATTCAACAGGGAGAAAAAATGTCGCAACCTACTGCAATTCCAATCGATCAACTTATCCGGTATTCAGATCGCATCAACCGCGGTGGCCTTCAAGAGATCCGGGAAGTCTATTCAGAGCTTCAGTCACTCGGATACCAATACGCAGGCTGGGCATCGGGAGTCGCCACCGGGTCTACGGTCACGGGTCAGGCCGCCTTGTCGTTCCTTGGAGACACTGCGTTGCTAGGACTCGATGCCGAGACCTGCCGGAACCTCACATCGTCACAGATTGACAGCTTGCGAATCGGAATGGGGAGAGCCTATGTCGCCAAGTTGATTGAGATCGGAGCGCTCAATGGGATGGTGCTTAATCGCGACATCAACTTCCATGAAGCCCTTCAACTGCATGAGGTCGAGTTCCTCATGCAGGGTCTGAGCCTCCAGAACTGGACCCTTTATGCACCGATGGAGTTGATCCGGCGGACCCAAGGTGAAGCCGCGGTGGAGAGTCGTTGGGTTGACATGCGGGACACCGGTGGTCATGGTCCTGGAGCCGTCGTTGCAAGCGCATCACTCTTCACGCAAGTGGCCATGCTGGCATTCAGCAGCGATCCTCAGGTCAGGTCAGCGAGCCGCTCATGGATCAGAAACGTCACAGGCGAACTGATCACCGACTCCACAGATCCAGTGTCGCTGGCGAACCGTATCTTCACATGGGTCAGCAATGCCTACGCCGCCGGCTCTGAAGCGGGCATGCAGACCGTCACGCTATCTCTGCCGGTCGACTCGCCGTTGGATCAGGGTACGCCCGTACGCGATAGCGGGTCCATGGTCACTATCCGCGAGGACCACTCGGCCGTCATCGGACCCAATGGATTGATTTCGGACATTTGGGCACTGCAACGCCGTTCTGCAACTGGCTTCAAGGACCAGCAGGAGTTCTACGACGCCATCAGGGAAAGCAACCCGGGTCTCCAGGACATCAACCAGGTCTTTCCGAGCCAAGTGATCTGGATCCCTGAGAAATTCCCCGATGGAACGATTGCCCATCATCGTTCCAGCGGCTGGACCCAGTATGTCCACACGAACGGCGTCATCATCGAAAGCCGATCTTCGACTGGCGAGTATCGTGCGACCACACCCGATGGGAAGGGCGGCAGCCTGAACTACGTGCGCGAGAAGACAGAAGGCTTCGGCTTCATCGTGCGTGAATTCACCACCAGCGCAAGCGGCCAGACCATTGAGGAGGCCACTTGGTACCAGCCTCGCCTCGACGGCGCCCTGGAAGCCCTCTCCCGCCAGCGCACCAGCGACGACGCCGCCTTCGACGCCTGGGGCGGCTTCGATCCCTTCACGGCAGGCAACGTGTTCACCGAGGACGACGCCGGCGAGATTGCCGTCAACGCCCCACCCGCCCCGATCGACAACATCGGCATCCTGTTCGCTGCGGAGGAACGCTTCCAACGCGAGTTCAACATCGGCTTCCTCAGCGCCGACCGCTACTACGCCTTCCAGGACTTCACCGTCAACTACAGCCTGACCCACGGCAACGGCAACGGCACGGGCAGCGGCCTCGGCCTGCAGCCGCCATCGGGCAGCGGCTTCTGGTCCGACCCCATCGGCGCTTTCTACGACAGCCAGAGCGCCGCCTTCGACAACGCCGCCAGCATCGCCGTCCACACCGGCGTGCTCCTCGACACCAGCGGTCGCCGCATCGGCCTGCAGCAATTGACGGCGCTGGATGCAAACGGCGACCGCACGCTCGACGCCTCCGAGACCCAGGGCCTGGCCCTGTGGCGCGACCTCGACGAGAACGGCCAGGCCGACACCGGCGAGATCATCGCGCTGGCTGACAGCGCCCTGGGACCCATCGCGGGCCAGGACTGGGCCCTGCGCACCCAGGGCCACGCAGGCGCCAGCGGCACCGCCCGCGCCACCCGTCCCTCGGCCTCCGGCGCACCCGCTGAACCGGTGCGCGTCCCGCGCTCGGCGCCAACGGTCGCCCTCGCGCAGCCCTTTCGCACCTACGCCGTCATGGCTGACGCGCCGGGCAACTTCCGCCAGCTGCGCGATTCCGACAACCTCTACTACCTGGCCGGCGGCCAGTACATCTTCTGGAACACCAGCCAGGTCAAGATCAACTACAACGCCCGCGACGCGATGGTCGGCACCGATGGCGATGATGCCTTCGACGCCGGCTACTACGGCGCCTATGCCAGCTGGTTCAACCTGGGCCTGCTCAGCAAGTTCTACGGCGGCGGCGGCAACGACCTCGTGGGCGGCAGCAGCCGCGCCGACTTCCTCTATGGCGGCACCGGCAACGACACCCTCCTGGGCTACGAAGGCAATGACCACCTTCATGGCGAGGCGGACAACGACACGCTGCTCGGGCATGCGGGCAACGATTGGTTGAACGGCGGAACGGGCAACGACCGCCTGTTCGGCGGCGTGGGCCAGGACGCACTGTTCGGTGGCGATGGCGACGACGTGCTCGTGGGTTTCAACCCGTCCAATAGCGCACAGCAAACCCTGCAGGCTGGCGAGACGGACGACGACCTTCTTTACGGCGGCGACGGCAACGATGCCTTGTACGGCGGCTGGGGCAAGGATTACCTCGAGGGCGGCATCGGCAACGACACGCTGCTCGGCGAGGCCGGCGACGACGCGCTGTGGGGTGGTGAGGGCAACGACGAGTTGCAAGGCGGCACCGGCGACGACCTGCTCGATGGCGGCGACGGCGATGACCAGCTGTTTGGCGGCGAAGACCGCGACGAGCTGCAAGGCGGCCGTGGCAACGACCAGCTGGTGGGCGGCGCTGACGCTGACC
>JACCDR010828860.1_pt1 | contig 80388 bp, 61 predicted proteins | sample 7446431 | NCBI WGS metagenome assembly JACCDR01 (sample SAMN15323443, study PRJNA562643) | freshwater metagenome | isolation source: river surface water | place: USA:Blue River Watershed | collected 2017-08-17
AATAATCGTCAGGTTTGTTTTAATGGCGATGAGGATATGGCTGCTTATGCTCACTGGCTTAAAGAATTTTCTGTTAAATATAATGTGGAGATTCATGCTTGGGTTTTTATGACCAATCATGTGCATTTATTGGTGACGCCGCGACAAGAAAATGCGGTGTCAAAAATGATGCAATCACTGGGTCGGCAATATGTGCGTTATTTTAATTACACCTATAAGCGCACAGGTACTTTGTGGGAAGGGCGTTTTAAATCCTGCCTTGTTCAATCCTCTGACTATTTATTAACATGTTATCGGTATATTGAATTAAATCCCGTTCGGGCTTGCATGGTGAATGATCCGTCAGAATACCGATGGTCGAGTTATCATGCCAACGCTTTAGGGCGAGAGTCTTTGTTACGCACACCCCATGAAGAATATTTAACACTCGGTAATACCAAAGAGGAAAGGTTGCATGCTTACCGTGCGCTTTTTAAATACTCTATGGATGCAGATACCCTACACGCTATTCGTACTTCGGTAGCAAAAGGTTTTGCGCTGGGTGAAAGCCGTTTTAAAGAACAAATCGAACAGAATTTTAACCGCCGTATGACTCCGCTAAACGCGGGTCGAAAGCAAAAAGAATTACGCTAATTTCAATTTGGATGATTATGAACAAAACTGCAATTATTTCCTTGTTAATGTTTAGTCTTGGCTTTTTAACCGCCTGCGATAAAGCAAAAAACAATCTTGAGTCTTCTGTTGCTACGTCAACGCCAGCGGAAGTGGTTGCTGCGAAGCCTATGGTTGAGGATAAAGCACCTTCGCGCACTTTAACCTTGGCTCAGCCCGCAACCCGGCAATGGTGGCATGATGCTGTGGTTTACCAAATTTGGCCGCGTTCATTTAGTGATGCGGATGGTGATGGTAATGGTGATTTTGTAGGCATGACAAAAAAATTGCCTTATTTGCAATCCTTAGGAATTAAAGCGGTGTGGTTAACGCCTGTATTTGAATCCCCGTCTTATCATGGCTATGACACAACAGATTTTTATTCAGTTGAGCGCGACTATGGTACGCAGGCTGAGTTCGAGACTTTTTTACAAGAGGCAGAAGCTGCCGGTATCAAAGTGATTGTAGATTTAGTTATAAATCATATATCAAGCCAGCACCCTTGGTTTGTGAAGTCTGCGAATAAAGAGCCTGGTTATGAAGATTTTTTTGTGTGGAGTAAAACGATGCCTGCTAATTATGGTAGTGCATGGTTCGATGTGCCAGACCCTGCGCGAGTATGGTTCTACAACGAAACCCGCAAAGAATATTATTACAGTGTGTTTGGGGCTACTCAGCCTGATTTAAATATAAAAAACCCTGCTGTTGTGGCGGAAATTAAAAAAACAGCTGCATTTTGGTTGAATAAAGGCGTAGATGGTTTTCGCTTGGATGCAGTGCGTTATTTAATAGAAGAGGGTGGGATTCCTAATCAAGCAGATACTAAAAGCACGCTTGCTTTTTTGGCAGATTTTAATGCCTATGTGAAAAGTCAGAAGCCTGATGCGTATTTGGTTGGTGAGGCACTGGCAGCCAATAGCTTGATTTCAAAATACTTTAATGCAGGTAAGGGTATAGATGCCGTTTTTGATTTTGATTTTGCGATGAATGTTGGCAGCGCATTAGAAGTACGTTCCATGCAAATGACACCTACCGATGAAGAAAAAACACAAGAAATTAATTATTTACGAGAAGCGTTTTGGCGCAATCTTAGTGAGCGAAATTCACAAGTAGCACCGAGTTATTTTTTCGCGGCTTTTACAAATAATCATGATAGTGATCGTTTAACGCTGCGTATGGATAATAATCAGCAGCGCGCCAAAATGGCTGCCAGTATATTGCTTACATCTCCAGGAACTTCACCCTACTTGTATTACGGTGAAGAGCTTGCTATGTCGCAAGCAGGTTTGGACAAAGATATGTATAGACGTGGATTGATGCAGTGGGATGATTCTAGTAATGCAGGGTTTAACACCACCAATAAACGCTGGATGGATGATGTGATCTGGTTCCCTTGGGAGCAAACCTTCGAACCTTGGTGGAATTTTTATTGGTCGAATATCGACGATAAAGCGCAAGTGAATGTTGCTGCACAATCTGCCGATAAAAATTCCATGCTGTCATTTTACAAAAAACTGATTAACCTGAGAAATAAAGATATCACGTTGCGCAGCCCGCAAACCATTAAACTCTATGAGGAAACCGGTAATGTTTGGGTGGCCAAATATACCCATGATAATCAGTCGCGCTGGGTTATTTTGAATTTGAATGTCGCCAAACCTTCATCCTTTAAAACTCCACCCGTCTTGCAAGGTGCGTTCGTGAATTTAGTAAACGATGAGCTGCTGACAGTTGCTAGCGACATGCAGGTCGGTGCGGGGGAGTTGTTGATATTGAGTGCGGAGTAGATTGAAGCGAGGGTAACAAAACAAGGTTGCCCTTTTTATGCCCGCTATCTACACATTGGTGTGCTTCAGCGATTTGAGCAAATGTATAAAACTGATCAATCACAGGGCTAAATTGCTTTTGCTCTACCAGATGCGCTAAAAATCCCAAGTCTTCTCTTTTTTCAGGTGCAGTGCCGATGATTAACTTTTTTTTGCTGAGCCAAGATTGCAAAGTGCCTAACAACATTTGCGGTAAATTGGCGCTCACTAATGCCAGTCGCCCTGATTTTGTTAGCGATTTTTGGCACTGAGAAAAATCCAAGTTGCCAACCGTATCGATAATCACATCATAAAATTGGTTGGATGCAAAAATAGGTTCCTGCGTGTAATCAATCACATGATCAGCGCCTAACGATTTCACGAGTATTTGATGATTGGTGCTGCACACTGCGGTGATCTTTGCTCCGAAATAGCGTGCAAGTTGGACTGCTGCAGTGCCAACACTGCCTGATGCTCCATTAATCAGAATATGTTCTCCTTTGTGCAGCTGTGCCTTGCGTAAAAAATACAACGCCGCTGTGCCACCAAAAGAGAGTGCAGCAGTATGCTCCAGTGGCAGCCGAGTGGGTGCATGAGTCAAGGCTGCATTTTCATGGATACACAGGTATTCAGCATGGCAGCCCATGCGCATTCCTGTGATACCGAACACCCGGTCGCCAATACGGTAGTGAGTCACCTTTTCGCCTAGAGCATCTATTTCTCCCGCAAACTCAGACCCGAAAATAGGTTGGCGCGGTGCAAATACACCAAAGACTAGTCGTGACAACACCCCAAACCCCTTGGGTATGTGTAAACGTCGAATCCGGCTGTCAGCTGCTGTCACCGTGGTGGCGTGTACTTTCACTCGGACTTCATGAGATTGAGGGTACGGTATAGCTCGATCTTCCAGCGATAGCCCCTGAGTATCGCCATAGCTTTTGCACACAATGGCTTTCATTTATTTCTCTCGAGTGTGCGTTTTGGCTTTGTTATGTCAACGCTCTCTGATGGTTTAGTGGTTGTAAATGAAAGATTCTGAATGAAGGGGGATGGGAAGGTTGTAGCAAAATGTAATGGTGAAATTGAGTGAGTTTAGGTCATGAGCATCATTGGCTCAGCCGAGAATATTAGCTCTAAATGCAGTCTCGAATGAGTAAGGCGTGCGAGCTGGCGCTGTACGTCAATTCATTTTTTGGGGCGACCAAAACGGCGTTTTCTTCCTGTTCGATAGGTGTCGATGGTAGAGTGCGCCAACTTTTAAGTGGGTCATTTGCCTATGAATACTCCTCGTAAATCTATCGATCTGCACCCTAGTTGGCTTGCGCATTTGGCATCTGAGTTTGAACAACCTTACATGCAACAGCTCAAGGCGTTTTTGTTGGCGCAGAAACAGCAGAATAAGGTGATTTATCCACCATCAAAACTGATTTTTAATGCGTTCAATAGCACGCCGCTGGATCAGGTCAAAGTGGTCATCCTCGGGCAAGACCCTTATCACGGGCCCAATCAAGCCCATGGTCTGTGTTTTTCAGTGCAGCCGGGGATTCAGCCGCCGCCGTCGTTGCAGAATATGTTTAAAGAGTTGTCACGCGATTTAGGCTTGCCGGTGCCTAATCATGGTTGTTTGCAGTCTTGGGCGGAGCAAGGCGTATTGTTGCTGAACGCGACTCTGACGGTCGAGCAAGCACGTGCGGGTGCGCATCAAGGGCAGGGCTGGGAAATATTTACGGATAAAGCGATTCAATTGGTGAATGAACAGTGCAGCGGGGTGGTGTTTTTGCTCTGGGGTAGTTATGCGCAGAAGAAGGGTGCACTGATCGATAAACGCAAACATTTAGTATTATCGGCACCGCATCCATCACCTCTATCAGCCTATCGCGGTTTTATCGGTTGTGGGCATTTTTCGGCGGCGAATGCGTATCTTGTGAAGCAACAAAAAACGCCTGTGAACTGGCAGTTGTAGCGGGTTATCTTTTTACGGCTATTTTTTACGCGCTATCTACCTAGTCTGGCTAGGTTATTTACACTCTAGCTGGCATAATCGCTGCCCCAATTTTCAACGGTTGCGGGCAAGCCTTGTTTGAAAGCGGTTTTTGCTGCTGCTTTCTGATAGCAAATTTGTTCGACAGCAACCATTAGCGCAAACCCTGTCGCGCGCTCACTCTCGTACTTTTGAGGATTAACATGTCTCAACCACAAGTCAAACCACGCAATCCCAATTTCTCATCTGGCCCTTGCAGCAAGCGTCCGGGCTATAGCCTAGATCAGTTGGATATTTCTACCCTTGGCCGCTCACATCGCTCCACTATCGGTAAAGCCGCGTTGCAACGTGCATGTGAAGATACTGCCGAACTCTTGGGTTTGCCGGAAGGTTATCGCTGCGGTGTGGTTCCCGGTTCTGATACCGGTGCAGTGGAAATGGCGATGTGGTCATTGCTCGGTGCGCGCGGTGTAGACATTCTGCAATGGGAATCTTTCGGTAACGGCTGGTTGAGCGACGCCACCAAAGAATTGAAACTCACTGTTAATGCCCACAATGGCGAATACGGTTTATTGCCCGATTTAACCAAGGTGAATTTTGACAACGATGTGATCTTCACTTGGAACGGCACCACCTCTGGCGTAAAAGTACCCAATGGCGATTGGATTCCTGCAGATCGTAAAGGCTTAACGATTTGCGATGCTACCTCTGCCGTTTTTGCGATGGAAATGCCGTGGGAAAAGTTAGACGTGGTTACCTTTAGCTGGCAAAAAGTGCTCGGTGGTGAAGGTGCTCACGGTATGTTGATTTTGAGCCCGCGTGCTATTGAGCGTTTGGAAACCTACAAACCCAGCTGGCCTATGCCAAAACTGTTTCGTATGACGAGCGGTGGCAAAGTGACTGAAGGCTTGTTCAAAGGTGACACTATTAACACGCCATCCATGTTGGCCGTGGCCGATTATTTGGATGCGTTGGACTGGGTACGTGCAATCGGCGGTGTGAAAGAAACTATCGCTCGCTCTAACGCTAACTTGGCCGTGCTGGAGAAATTTGTCGCCGCGAATGATTGGATCAGCTTCCTGCCACAAGTGCCAGAAACCCGCTCTAACACCAGTGTGTGCTTCACCTTGAAAGCAACGCCGGATCAAGTAAAAACCATGATCAAGTTGTTGGATAAAGAAGGCGTGGCCTACGACATTGGCGCTTATCGCGATGCACCACCGGGCTTGCGTATTTGGTGTGGCGCAACGGTTGAAGCGGCAGACTTGGAAGCCCTGTTGCCGTGGTTAACTTGGGCATATCAACAAGCCACCGCAGCCTAAGATCGATAATGTTTGAAGATAGGCCGTGTTTTAAACACGGCCTTTTTGTTAGCAGATTAAGAGGGATTACCCATGTTCAAAATTAAAACCTACAACCAAATCTCTGTAAAAGGCCTCAATCGTTTTGCGCGCGAAAAATACGAAGTCGCGAGTGATATCGGTCAACCAGATGCTTACATTCTGCGCAGTCACAAATTACATGGCGAGCCTTTGCCGGCGAGCGTGAAAGCCGTTGCGCGTGCGGGCGCGGGTACTAATAACGTTCCCGTCGAGGAATACACCAAGCAAGGCGTGGTGGTATTTAATTCACCGGGTGCGAATGCGAATGCCGTAAAAGAGTTGGTATTAGCCGGTATGTTGCTTGGCTCGCGCGGTATTCTTCCAGGCATGGAATACGTGAGCACGCTGACTCACATGACCGATGCTGACGAAATGTCTAAGTTGTTGGAAAAAGAAAAATCCAACTTTGCCGGTTTTGAATTAGCGGGTAAAACCCTAGGTATCGTAGGCTTAGGTGCAATTGGTTCGTTAATTGCCGATGCTGCCTTGGCATTAGGTATGAACGTTGTAGGTTTTGACCCTGCATTGTCAGTTGATGCCGCATGGCGTTTGCCTAACCAAGTGACCAAGATGGAAAACTTGCAATCATTGTTGGCGCGTTCGGATTACATCACCTTGCATGTTCCCGCCATTCCACAAACCAAACACATGATCAATGCCGATACTCTCAAGGTAATTAAAAAAGGTGCGACCTTGTTGAACTTCGCCCGTGAGTCGATTGTGGATGCTCATGCGGTGGTAGATAGCTTGAATGCCGGTCATTTAGGCAAATACATTTGCGATTTCCCTGAGCCAATTTTGTTGAACCGCAAAGATGTTTACGCCATGCCACACATTGGCGCGAGCACAGAAGAAGCGGAAGAAAACTGCGCAATTATGGCAGCCGATCAACTCATGGATTACCTCGAAAACGGTAACATCAAAAACTCCGTGAATTTCCCAGCGGTGTCTATGGATCGCAATCCCGGCATTGGTGCGCGTATTACTTTTTCTAACCAAAACGTCTCAGGTGTTTTGGGTCATGTGTTATCCGTATTGGCCGATCATAAAGTCAATGTGGTAGATATGGTGAACAAAAGCCGTGGCGATATGGCGTACAACATAATCGATGTGGAACAGGCACCCAGCGCTGCTGTTGTTGAAGCACTGAGTAAAGTGGAACACGTGATTGCGGTTCGTGTTATCTAAACGTTTATCGCATGCTCACTGGTGATATGAAATGAATGCTTGTTGTTTCAGACCGTCAAAAAAAGGGACTTTTTTGACGAGCCTACAGGGGTGAAGTGTGCATTTGCAAAGCATGCTTTGCGCACACGTAACGCCAGAAATTTATTTCTGGCAGGCTCCGCCTGCGGATATTTACGGCGTGTCTGAAACAACAAGTATTCATTTCAAACGGGTCGGAGCAGATGCATAAACTCGTCTTCTTTGTTCCTGAATCCCACCTTGAAGTGGTTAAGTCAGCTGTATTTGCCGCTGGTGCTGGTCGCATCGGCAATTACGACTCCTGCTGCTGGCAAACGCTGGGGCAGGGGCAATTTCGCCCCCTTCCAAACAGCACTCCTTTTATTGGCCAGTTGGATGAATTGGCGCAGGTGAGTGAATATCGTGTAGAAATGGTCTGCGCCGACGAGTATATCGCTGCGGTGGTAGCCGCATTACGACAAGCCCATCCCTATGAAGAACCCGCGTTTGATGTTTGGCGTTTGACAGATTGCTGAAAGTGGCGCATGTTTTCTGATAAGGTCTGCGATAGTTGAGGTTACCTGTGTCAGAGGTTTTGTTTCGCCAGCTGGAGCAACATTTAGCTAAATATTCACCCTCATCAACCCCCGCTGTTAGCTCTCAGCACGCTGCCGTTTTAATACTTATCACTCAAACCGATGATCCTGAATTGCTTTTCACGCGCCGTGCCCTGCATCTTCGTAATCATCCCGGCGAAGTCTGTTTTCCCGGTGGTAAATGGGAGGAGGGTGACGTTGATTTACTCGCCACCGCCTTACGTGAAACCCATGAAGAAATTGGATTGCCGCCACAGGCGGTGCGGGTGATTGGTCAGTTAAAGGAAATGCGCACTAAGTTAGGTACGCCAGTGGTGCCTTATGTGGGGACGTTTGATGCGGAATATCCGCTGGTGGCAGCGCTAGACGAATTAGATATTATTTTCCGCGTTCCTCTTGCGGATTTTCTCGCGGGTATCCAAATCCGCGAAGATCGATTTGAACGCAATGGCGTTATTTTCATTGCGCCTGTTTATCACTACGACGGCCATGAAATCTGGGGTTTTACCGCCGCCGTTACTGCACAGCTATTGCGCATTATTGAGCCCTTATGGCGCTAGTTTTTTCACTCGGGCGCGCTATTGCAAAAAGTCATGCTATTTTCAGTAGAGAATCGCGCCATAATCTTCACAATTGATCATATTCGCGATTCGGTTATTTGACAGATAGCGCTCATCTGCCAAGATGCGCGAGTTATCGTTTTCGTGAGGGACGCTCACGAAAGATTTACTCCACATAATGACTATTTTATAAGGCTATTAAGGATGACTCACTACCAAGCTTCTCTGCGCGATATTCATTTTGCGCTCTTTGAATTGCTCGATTACGAGCAACACTGCAACGCAGTGACCCATATTCCCCTTGAGCCTGAATTAGTTCAGACCTTTTTCAACGAGGCAGCGCGCTTTGCCGTAGAACAGGTTGCGCCACTGAATGCCGTGGGCGATCAACAAGGCTGCCAATTACGCGATGGTATGGTAACCACGCCGGATGGTTTCAAAGCTGCTTATGAACAATTTTGCGCGTCGGGTTGGCCAACGCTCACACGAACGCCTGCTTACGGCGGTCAGGGTTTACCGCAATCATTGGGGGTGGTGATTAACGAAATTATCGGTACACCCAATTGGGCGTGGGGAATGTATGCGGGTTTATCCCAAGGTGCCATGCACACTATTGAAGTCCATGGGACTGATCAACAAAAGCAGCAGTATTTGCCACCACTGATTTCTGGTCAGTGGACAGGAACCATGTGTTTAACCGAAGCCCATTGTGGCAGCGATTTAGGTTTGTTGCGCACGAAAGCAGAGCCTCAAGCGGATGGAACCTATCGCATCACCGGCAATAAAATTTTTATTTCCTCCGGCGATCACGATATGGCTGACAACATCGTGCATATCGTTCTCGCGCGTCTGCCTGATGCGCCTTCAGGCACACGCGGCATTTCGTTGTTTATCGTGCCCAAAATATTAATTGACGATGAATCTCACCTGCGTGAACCCAACAAGGTATTGTGTACTGCGTTGGAACATAAAATGGGTATTCATGGTAATGCGACCTGCGAATTGAGTTTTGAAGGTGCTACCGGATTTTTATTGGGCGAACTCAATAAAGGCTTAGCCCACATGTTCACGTTTATGAATATGGCTCGTATAGGTACGGCTTTGCAGGGTTTGGCACATGCGGAATTAGGCTATCAACATGCCCGTACCTATGCTCGCGAACGTTTGCAAATGCGCTCATTGAGTGGTGTTAAAAATCCAGATGCGATGGCTGATCCGATTATTGTTCACCCCGATGTGCGCCGAATGCTACTCACGCAAAAAGCCTTGGTGGAAGGTGTGCGCATGTTGATTTATTACACCAGCCTCTATGCCGATAAGCCGCAAGTAGAAGGTGCACAGGATATGCTCGGGTTACTCACGCCCATCGCCAAAGCCTTCTGCACGGAAGTGGGGTTTGAATCCGCTAATCTTGCGCTGCAATGTTTTGGCGGTCATGGCTATATTCGCGATTGGGGCTTGGAACAAAATCTGCGCGATTGCCGTATTGCATCCTTGTATGAAGGCACTACGGGCATACAGGCGCTAGATTTGCTCGGGCGCAAAGTCTTGGGTTCTGGAGGCGCCATTCTTCAGCCTCTTTTACAAGAGATTGAGCACTTCTGCAGAACCTATGAAAGTGATGCGGCACTCAGTGCGCATGTGGCGCAATTGACTACACTCAATCAAGAGTGGAAAGACTTAACACAAACTATCGCGGAGCGATCAGCGCACAATCTGGATGAGATAGGTGCCGCCTCGGTGGATTATCTGATGTATTCCGGCTATCTTGTGGTGGGTTATTTATGGTTACGTGCGCATCAGGTTGCGCTTCAACGCATTGCCAAGGGCACCACAGAAGCACAGTTTTATCGCGCAAAAATAATGACGGCTGATTTTTACTATGCTCGTATTTTGCCGCGCAGCAAAACATTGGCTGCCACTATTCGCTCCGGTGCGGATAATGTCATGGCAATGGCCAGCGAAGATTTTTAAAAATAACAATTCCGATCGGAGAAATGACATGTCGCTGAATTACAACAGAACCCTTGCTGAAGTTTTTACGCAGTCCTGTCAAGAATTCGCACAAAGCAGTGCTTTTACCTGCATGAATCACACGCTCACTTACGCAGATCTGGATCGTCTTTCTGCGCAATTTGCCGCCTACTTACAACAGCACACATCACTCAAACCGGGCGATAGAATTGCCGTGCAATTGCCCAATGTTTTGCAATATCCGGTTGTGGTCTTTGGTGCATTGCGCGCAGGTATGGTGGTAGTGAATACCAATCCACTTTACACGCCTCATGAAATCAAACATCAGCTAAACGATTCCGGCGCAAAAGCCTTGGTCGTTTTGGCGAATATCGCCAAAAATTCTGCGGCGATTATCAGTGAAACCCAAGTAGAGCAAGTGATAGTAACGGAACTTGCTGATCTGCATCCACCGGTTAAACGTGCGCTATTAAATTTTGCGGTGAAATACCTCAAAAAAATGGTGCCGCCTTATTCGTTTCCAAAAGCGATAAGTTTGGTACGCGCATTAGCGTCAGTTAAGTTACCGTTTACGCCGGTTGAGCGCACTCCCGATGATATTGCAGTGCTGCAATATACGGGGGGTACCACCGGTGTTGCCAAGGGTGCCATGCTAACCAACCGCAATTTGGTTGCGAATATGCTGCAAGTGAATGACCACATGAAATCGATTTTTCGCAAGAATCAAGAATTTTATGTGGCTCCGCTACCGCTCTATCATATTTATTCGTTTACCATTCATTGCACATCCGCATTGGCACTCGGTAATCACAGTTTATTAATTCCCAATCCGCGCGATATTCCTGGTTTTGTAAAAGCATTGCAGGGCAAGCCCTTCACCTTTTTTGTGGGCTTAAATACCTTATTTAATGCACTCTTACGCAACCCTGATTTTGTGAAATTGGATTTTAGTCATTTGCGTTTGACATCATCCGGTGGCATGGCCTTAACGGCAGAAACTGCAAAGCACTGGATGGAATTAACTAAAGCGCCTATGAGCGAAGGCTATGGCTTAACAGAAACATCGCCAGTGGTAAGTATCAACCCTTGCGATAATGTGCAATTAGGAACCGTAGGCGTTGCTGTCGTCGATACCGAATGCAAAGTAACCGATGATGCCGGTAATACTTTACCGGTTGGCAGCGCGGGTGAGTTGTGTGTGCGCGGCCCACAAGTCATGAAAGGTTATTGGCAACGCCCCGAAGCCACCGCTGAAGTATTTGATGCAGACGGTTGGTTTAAGACCGGTGATATTGCGATTATTCAAACCGATGGTTTTATTAAAATTGTCGATCGCAAAAAAGACATGATCAACGTGTCCGGTTTTAAAGTCTTCCCGAATGAAGTGGAAGATGTGATTAGCAGCCATCCCGATATTATTGAATGCGCTGTAGTGGGTGTGCCTGATGGTGAAGGCAGTGAAATTGTCAAAGCCTTTATTGTTACTGCCGACGAAACATTAACCATAGAGTCTGTGCGTCAATACGCAAAACAAAAATTAACCGCGTATAAGGTGCCGCATTTAATTGAGTTTCGCAAAGAATTACCCAAAACCAACGTGGGTAAAATTTTACGTCGTGAATTGCGCGATCAAGACGTAGCTAAACAAGCGCAATAAACTCTCACACGGAATTCTATTAAGGAATTCTCACTAAGGAACTATTATGGAAATGTTAGTTGGATTACTCACCAGTCCTGCTTTTTGGTTGGCGGCTGTATTGCTTTATACCTTAAAAAAGGGCATTCATTTTGTGCCACAAAACCGTGGCTATGTGATTTATCGATTCGGTAAATACACCAAAACGCTCAGTTCGGGTTTGAATTTTATTGTGCCTTTTATCGAATCTATTGAAGCAGATCGTAACCTAAAAGAACAAACTTTAGTGATTCCACAGCAATCGGCCATTACGAAAGATAACATCGCCTTAATGATTGATGGCGTACTGTTTATCAAAGTGATTGATGCAGCAGCGGCTACCAACAACATCACCGATTACAAATTAGCTTGTACACAATTAGCCATGACTTCTATGCGTAATGCAATTGGTTCCATGGAATTGGATGATTGCTTTCAAAACCGCGCGGCAATTAACGCCAAAATTCACGAAGCCATGCAAGACGCTACCCAACCTTGGGGTTTGATTGTGATGCGTTTTGAATTACTCGAAATTGCGATCCCCTCTTCCATTAAAGAAGACATGGAAAAACAAATGACGGCCGAGCGTCAAAAGCGTTCAGCGATTCTCACCGCAGAAGGTGTAAAAATTGCAGCCATCACCACCGCTGAAGGTCAAAAACAAGCGCGCGTATTGGATGCAGAAGCCGCCAAAGCGGAGCAAGTATTAGCAGCAGAAGCAAGCAAAGAAGCGCAAATTCTTGAAGCAACCGGTAAAGCAGAAGCCATTCGTTTAGTGGCGATTGCGGAAGCGGAAGCATTGACGACAATTGGTAAATCAGCGGCGACGAATGAAGGCCAAAAAGCGATTACCTTGAACTTGGCGCAAGGCGCGATTGCGGCTTACAAGGCTATTGCACATGAAGGTACCATCGTATTGTCTGACGGTAAAACAGGCGACAATATTGCCAATACGGTTGCGCAAGCAATGGCGGTATCGTCTGCTATTAATTTGTCATCCGCTAGTCATCAATAGTTGCAGAGAAAATCATTATGAGTGGCATTATTGAACACTTTTCGCAACATCACGATCAATTACTCTATGCCATAGCAGCGGTGTGTTTGTTGTTAGAGTTAGGTGTTTTAGGCATGAGCGGCCCGCTATTGTTTTTAGCGCTCAGTTGTATTCTTACGGGCTTGCTTTCTACCTTGGGTATTGTTTCTGGTTGGCAAATGCAACTATTACTGGTGGGTGTTTTAGCAGTAACCAGTGCATTCTTATTGTGGAAGCCCTTCAAAAAATTTCAAAACGCAAAAGAGGTTCCCAATACCAGTAGCGATATGATTGGCCGTCAACTCCCTGTGACTTTAGCAATTACCCGCAATGAAGGTCGTGTTTCTTATTCGGGTATTGAATGGCAAGCGCGCTTGGAAAATACGGCGACTGAAACTATTCCGGTTGCTGTTAGAGCGGAAGTGGTGGCGGTAGATGGATCTTTATTAATTGTGAAACCAGTGTGAGTGTTAAATGTTCGTAATAATTAATCGTGAATCATGATTAACTCACAGCGAAAAATAGTTATAAATTTTCCGAAGCGCGCTTGTACCCTAAGCGCGTTTTTTATTTCTAGCCCATGCAATCAGAAATAATGCTGCAGTGTCGTATAAAACTGCTAGGCTTAGGTAAACGCGCTGTGTTTTTGTAATGCCAACTTTTATAAGAACACATTGTACATAGAGTCTCAAAGTGGTTTCACCCGTGTCGCCACTTTGCTAATAACAAGTGCCTATTATAAGCGCCTATGAAAACAGCATTAGTATTATCAGGTGGTGGTGCACGCGCAGCCTATCAAGTGGGCGTGCTGCAAGCCTTGGCCGATATTCTGCCACCTGAAATCGATAACCCTTTCCCTATTATCTGCGGCACTTCTGCAGGTGCTATCAACGCTGTCGCTTTAGCGGCGCACAATGGCAATTTTAAATCAGCAGTGAATGCACTGTCGGCGATGTGGCAGCATTTAAGTGTTGGTGATGTTTATCATCACGGCTGGGGCGATATTATTAAAAGCCTTTCTTATTTAGGCATGTCCTTGTTTAATCAAGGTATAGGGCAGGCTCGGCCACTTTCTTTATTAGATAATTCTCCGCTATGGAATTTGTTAGGCTCTGCCATTAAATTTGAAAATATCGAAAAATCCATCGACAGTGGAAAGCTGTTAGCGATTAGTATTTCTGCCATGGGTTATACCTCTGGTCATACGGTAAGTTTTTTCCAAGGTCATTCGGAATTACAAGGCTGGTCGCGCTACAGGCGTGGTGGCGTACCCACTCATTTACGGTTGGAACATTTATTAGCATCATCCGCAATTCCTACCATTTTTCCGGCAGTACGTATCGACCGTGAATATTTTGGTGATGGTGCTTTGCGTCAGCTTGCTCCCATGAGTCCCGCCTTGCATTTAGGTGCAGAATCGTTATTTGTGGTGGGCGTTAGCGGAAATAGAAGCTCTGCCAAAGCGAACAGACGCATTCCCGTCCGCCACTCACCGTCCATGGGGCAAATCGTCGGTCACTTACTCAATAGTGCCTTCGTTGATTCACTCGAAGGGGATCTAGAGCACTTGGAGCGCATGAATGATTTGCTGAAATTAATTCCCGCGGAAAAACGTCAAGAAGCCGGAATTTTTTTACGCCCGGTCGATAACATGGTTATTTCTCCCAGTAGCGCACTGGATGTCATCGCAGGCCGCAATATCCGTTATTTACCCAAAAGTTTACGTTTCTTTTTGCGCGCGATTGGCGCAACGGCGAGAGGTGGCGGCGCAACCGCGGCGAGTTATTTGCTCTTTGCGAATGAGTTTATTTCAGAGTTAATGGAGTTGGGGCGTCAGGATACTATGCAAGAAAAAGACAATATTCTGAAATTTTTTGTGAAGTGATTTATCAATCACTTCGCTGTCCATACATATCTGATCAATAAAAAAGCCGCTGTTGATTTTTTCAACAGCGGCTTTTTTGTTTTCTCGCGCGATTAAGCGCGGCGTCTAAACAAAGGCAGTGGTTGGTCAACGGATGCTTGGTAGTATTCGTTGAAATCATTTAATGATTTTACGGCCTCTTCTAAATTTTCATCGGGGTTGGCAAAAGCAAACGCATTAACACCACAGCGACGTAAATAGCAGAGTTGGTCGCGCATAAAGTTGCCCACTGCACGAAGTTCGCCAGTGAAGCCATAACGCTCGCGTAAAAGGCGTGCGGTGGAAAAGGCGCGGCCATCCATAAAAATAGGGAAGTTGAGGCCAATGACTGCAAAGCGATTTGCATCCCCACCGATTAAATCGGCGGTTTCATCGCTATCCAACCATACACCCACATCGGTACGCGAACTGAGTTGTGCTTGCTGCGCATGCCATACGGAGTAGGGCACCAATACGTGACCTGAAGGTACATCAACTGCTGTTGCGTCAGCCTCGGGTTTGGCGAGAAGCGCCCAAGTATTTTCGACGATGGCGCCGTCTTTAACTAGCTTTGACATACACTCTCTCCTTAAAGGGAGCTGCGCCAATACGGCGATAGGTATCAATAAACAATTCTTCGGCGGTACGATTTTCTACGTACACATCCACTAATTTTTGAATGACGGCTGGCATATCGTCGGCACCAAAAGAGGGGCCGAGTACATCTCCAAGAGAGGCGTCGTTACTGGCGCTGCCGCCCAGTTGCACTTGGTAGAACTCTTTACCGGATTTATCCACACCAAGAATACCAATATGGCCAACATGGTGATGACCACAGGCATTCATACAGCCAGAGATGTTTAAGTCGATATCGCCCAGATCGTAGACGTAATCCAAATCATCAAATTGACGTTGGATAGCTTCAGCAATCGGGATGGATTTGGCATTGGCAAGTGAACAGAAATCGCCGCCGGGGCAGCAAATAATGTCGGTGATGGTGCCGATATTGGGCGTCGCAAAGCCGGCCACTTTGGCTTTTTGCCACAAATCGAACAGGTCCGATTTTTTTACATCCGCCAGCACGATATTTTGCTCGTGAGTCGTGCGCGCTTCACTGAAGCTGTATTCATCAGCAAGATTGGCGATGATTTCTAATTGGGTATCGGTAATATCACCGGGAGCCACGCCGGTTGGTTTGAGCGATAAAGTCACCGCAGCATAGCCAGGCACTTTATGGTTGCGCACATTACGTTGCAGCCATTTGCTGAAGGCGATGTTGTTGGCGGCAATGGCATCTACGGCGGCTTGTGCTGCGCCCTTGTCGATAGTTTCGTAGGCGGGAGCAGTGAAGAAGCCTTTAGCGCGTTCGATTTCGGCTTGCGTGAGTTTGTTGCTACCTTCTTTCAGATGTTGCCATTCCTCTTCCACTTTTTGAGCAAAGACTTCAGGTGTCAGTGCACGCACCAAAATTTTAATACGAGCTTTGTATTTGTTGTCGCGACGGCCAGAGAGGTTGTAAACCCGTAAAATAGCTTCGAGATAGGTGAGTAAATCAGCCTCGGGCAAGAAATCGCGAATCACGCTACCAATCACGGGGGTGCGACCTAAACCGCCACCCACATACACCTTAAAGCCAACCTTACCCGCTGCATCCAACACGAGCTGCAAGCCGATATCATGCACTTGCACGGCGGCACGGTCTTGTTGTGAGCCGGTTACTGCAATTTTGAATTTACGTGGTAAGAACGCGAATTCAGGATGGAAGCTAGACCATTGGCGAATAATTTCACAGTAGGGACGCGGATCGATAATTTCATCCTCCGCGATACCGGCAAACTGATCAGACGTGGTATTACGAATACAGTTACCACTCGACTGGGTGCCGTGCATGTGCACTTCGGCTAACTCGGCGAGAATATCTGGCACTTCTGTGAGGTCTGGCCAGTTGAATTGGATATTTTGGCGCGTGCTGACGTGGCAATACCCCTTGTCATAGTGACGTGCAATATGAGCCAAACGACGCAGTTGGGTCGAATTTATCATGCCATAGGGCACATTAATGCGGAGCATGGGTGCTAAGCGTTGCACGTAGAGGCCATTTTGCAGCCGCAAGGGTAAGAATTGCTCTGGCTTTAAATCGCCTGCCAGAAAGCGTTCAGTTTGATCGCGGAATTGGGCAATACGCTGACGCAAAATTGTGTTGTCGTACTCGTCGTAAATATACATGAGAATGCAATACCGATCGTTTTGGAAGAAATCATCGCGCGGCGCCGCCTGCAAGAGCGTTTTGCCGCCTAAAATTGAGGCGGCAGGATACAGGAAAAGCCGCATCTCTGCGAGTTTGATGGGCAAAAATAGCAGGTGAAAACCCCAATGTGAACGAATCTTTAGCTCTATGCGGCTGCCTTTTGGTTATGGATGTTTGCGGTGGGCTGTTATCATAGGCGCCGTGATTTTAGGTCTCGTGGCGGCCATCAAAAAACTGCCTTACACAATCCACCCCCGTAGATTCCATGACTGATATTCTTGACGATTTAGCGATTCTTCCTCCGTGCCAAGAGGACATTCAACTGTTGCACCTAGATCGCCAGTTTCTGATTATTCATAAACCGACGCGGTTATTGAGTGTGCCAGGTCGACATCCGCACAATCGGGATTCCGTTATTAGCCGGCTGCAGGTTGAGTATCCAGAGGCATCGATTGTGCATCGTTTGGATTTTGATACCTCTGGCCTTATGGTTATACCACTCACGAAAACCGCTTTGTCGCATATCAGTAAACAATTTCAGGCACGCTCAGTGAGCAAGCAATACACGGCCGTTGTGGATGGTCTTGTCGTGCAGGACAAAGGTATTATTGATTTACCTATTGCGCCAGATATGGATAATCGCCCTAAGTACAAAATTGATGACATCACAGGAAAACATTCCTTAACGGAGTACACGGTGTTATCGCGTGATACCGAACGAATGACGACTCGTGTACTCTTGCATCCTGTTACGGGGCGCTCTCATCAACTGCGGTTACATATGCAGGCGATGGGGCATCCGATCTTGGGTTGCGAGTTTTATGGTGGCGCAGCGCAGGCAAAGGCTAGTCGCTTATTGTTGCATGCCACTCGCTTAGCGTTCTTGCATCCTGTCACGGGTGACCTGGTTTGTTATGAGTGCCCGCCGATTTTCTAAATCGTCCATTGTTAATATGTGATTCTTTAAACATTGATATTGAGGTTGTAATGGAAAATTTAATCGAAAAAATGATCTACCGCTCACGTTGGGTGCTAGCACCTATCTACTTGGGCTTAAGTCTGGCGGTGATTGCGCTAGGCATTAAATTTTTTCAAGAGGTATACCATTTATTAGCGCATGTTTTTATATCCTCTGAAGCGGATCTTATTTTGACCATTCTTACCTTGATTGATATCGCCATGGTGGGCGGCTTATTAATTATGGTGATGATGAGTGGCTATGAAAACTTTGTATCCGAACTCAATGTGACAGAAGGTGAAGAGAAGCTGGGATGGTTGGGTAAGATGGATTCATCGTCGCTAAAAGCAAAAATAGCCGCGAGTATTGTTGCCATCTCTTCTATTCATTTGTTGAAGCAGTTTATGGCGATTGATATGAAAGCCACTATTGAAGACCCTAGCTATATTTTTCCAGCAGAAGCACTTATGTGGTTTGTGATTATTCATATGACGTTTGTAGTATCTGCTTTTCTCATGGGGTATTTAGATACTAAAACCAAGCACTGATACCGTGTATTTCCCTGTGCACACTCATGGTGTGCACTTAATTTGTGGGCTTGATTTGCGAACCCATGCCTTAATACAGAAAAATTTAACAATGAAAAAAATAACAACACACTGGCAGCTTCTTTTCTCTTTGGTGTTTCTTTATTCATCGTGCTCATGGGCAAAAGATCGACCTACCAATATTATTTATTTAATTGGCGATGGTATGGGGGTAGCTTATACCTCAGCATATCGTTACTACCAAGATAACCCCAGTGCACCCGATGTTGATGCAACTATTTTTGATGAAATGCTGGTGGGTATGGCGTCCTCTTATCCCCACGACGAGCACTTTAATGTCACTGACTCAGCGGCAGCCGCGACCGCATTGGCTGCGGGTGTCAAAACCTTCAATGGTGCGATTGGGATGGATGCTAAGCATGAGCCAGTCTATTCACTCTTGGATGTCGCTAAAAAGCATGATTACCTGACCGGCATTGCCGTGACGAGCCACGTGGCTCATGCAACGCCCGCTGCTTTTGTGGCGCATGTTGGCAGTCGTGCAAGTTACAACAGTATTGCAGACCAGTATTTGGATTTACGCATCAATGGTAAACCTAAGGTTGATGTGATTTTCGGTGCAGGCCAAGAATATTTTGTGCGTAAAGATCGTAATCTTATCGAGGAATTCAAAAAACTTGGTTATCACTATGAACAGGAATGGGCAGATTTGCATCGCATTAAAAAATATCCTGCGATAGGTTTATTTGCGGCGACAGAAATGCCCTCTGCGTTAGATGGCACAGAGCCTTTACGTTTAGCAAAAATGACTGAAAAAGCCTTGTCGCTACTGGATAAAAAACCATTTTTCTTGATGCTGGAAGCGAGCCAAATAGATTGGTGCGGTCATATCAATGATATTGCCTGCGCCATGACGGAAATGCACGATATGGCTGAAACCATGAAAGTCATTCAGCGTTATATTGATAAACACCCCAACACCATTTTTGTTGCCACAGCCGATCACTCAACGGGTGGTTTGTCCATGGGCGTTAATAATCAATACAACTGGTTCCCACAGGTGGTTAAGCGCATAAAAGCAACTTCACGAGTGATGCCTGAAAAATTATTGGCGAATACATCTGGTTGGAAAGCGGAATGGGAGTCTTTAACGGGTTTGACATTAACGGAAGAAGAGACTCAGCGTATGGATGTAGCAATCGCTGCTGCACGCGAAAAGCGTTCGCCGGAAACTCTGGCTAATATTCAAAATCTGGTACTTGAATATACCAATCGCTACAGCTCTACAGGTTGGACGACAAAAGGCCACACAGGGGAAGATGTGCAAATATTTAGTTACGGTAAAGAGAGCAAAAAATTTGCAGGGGCAATGGATAACACCGATATTCATGAACGGTTATTAAGTTATCTGAAAAAATAATGATGATGTAATCGTTAATAAAAAAGCAGCTGTTCTTCGTAAGAGCAGCTGCTTTTTTTATAGTCTAAGACTTTATTGAAGAGCTATTTTTTAACGCCTTGCGCACGGCAAGCATCAAAACGTTGAAGTAGCTCTTCGTAAAGTGGGCTTGCAACGCCGCCAATGCTAATCCATTCCATAATTAATGGTGTAAATTGTGCGTCGCGCTGGCCGAAGGATTGTTGCATTTGCTGTACTTGGTACGCCATACGTGCTGCTTTATCGATAGCGGGCGTTTCGCGGCCGGAAAGAATTTCTGCTCGAATAGTCAGTGTGCGCAATGTTTCAGTATTTTTTGCTTGATCTGCTGCGGTTATCTTCTCCGCATTGTTTAAACGTTGCTGCACAATGGCCAAGCTGCCCGTTGGCCAGCGTGGTGTCTGTTGAATAAGATCGTCCAGTTTGACTTTTGCATCGGGATTTGTTTTGCCATTGATAACAGCAATTTCAAATTCGCGCAGGGCATTAGCCGTGGTAAAGAGATCCACCCAACTTTGTTCTTCGGCTTTGTTGCGTTCGGCGTGAAGTTTATCGCCAATCGCCGCAATGCCAGCGTTAAAATCTGCGGTTAGTTTTTTAACGGATTCGCGCGGCAATTCTAACGCAAAAAATTCGGCTTTAATGGCTTCAATATCTGCCTTGGCAGCGCTTAATGCTGCTAAATCTAACGCAGTAAAACTCACGATTTTCGCAATCAGATTTTCGGCTTGTTGTTGGATGGCGGCGCGCGCTTGCTGCAACGATTCTATGTGTTGTGCGCGGCGAGCAAATACGGCATCGCAATGGGTACGGAATTCTTGCCAGAGTTGTTGATCTTCTTTGTACCAACTTTTGCCAATCGTTTTCCATTGGCTTTGCAATTGCTTAACACTTTCAATGGCCGCGTTAATATCGCTGTTGTCGAGCAATGCTTTAGCTTTGTCGGCGAGTTCTTGTTTTGCATTTTTGTTGGTTTCGTATTCGGTCGTAATTTTTCCGAATAATTGTTCCATTAAGGATTCAAACTCTTTTTGTAATTCATTGCCTGCTTTACGTGGTACTGGCCAGTAATGTTGCCATTCTTGACGAGCCACTTTTAGCGTCTTCTCAACGTCTTTCCACACGGCATGCTGCCAATCATAAGCGGTAATATAGGTTTGTAATTGTGTGACCATGTCGCGGCGTTTGTTCAAATTGCTTTCGCGCGCGGCCGCTTGCTCTTCAAAGAATTGTTTGCAGGGAAGATAGGCTTGATCTGATGCTTGCTGAAATTGTTGCCACAAGTCGTCATCTTGTTGTTGACCACCCTTGCTAACTTCTTTCCAGCTGTCTTGCAGGTCATGAATTTTGGTGGCGAGATCTTCAGGGGCGATACTGCTGTTGATTAATCCTTGCATTTGTGCGATCAAGGCTTCTTTTTTGGGAGTAACCGCAAATTCATGCCAGTCGCCCAGCTTAATTAATTGTTGTTCAAACTCATCCAGTTTGGCCTGTAAGGCTTTCGGCAGATTACGGATGTGTTGTTGCTTTTCTGCCAATTCTTTTTGAATGCCGCGAGCTTTGCGTACAAATCCTTGTTCAGCCGCCCACAAGCCCTTACGTGCTAATTCACTAAATTCACGCAGACTATTTTTGGCAGCGGCTTCGATGTTTTTACGTTGATCGTACCAATTTTGCAAAACGTCTTTCGCTTTATCAACTGTTTCGGGAATGTCATCGCCAAGATCTTTGGCGTATTTAATCAATTGATTGAGTTTTTGTTGGGCCTGTTGTGCAGCATCACTGTTTTCAAGGTTGCTTAATTGTTCTGTTAGCTGTTGCAAGGTGCCTGAAGATTTAATTTGATCTATCAGGTTAAGCGCATACTGCTTGCGTTGCTCGAATTCTTTGGTGAGCGCATCCATGGGTAAATTGCGGTTGGCCGCTAAACGCATGGCTTGCGTTAGCTCTTGCAGACGATGTGAAAATTGATCGGCTAAGGAATCATCCAAGGTGTTGATCGTAAAAAGATCGCGAGTCAAGGTTTTGATGTCGGCAATAGCGGCTTTGGCAAAATCCAAAGCCTGCTGGTCAAGAGTAATTTTTTCTTCTGCTTTTGCAATGCTGTCTGCCTCTGCCGCTATTTTGGCTTCACAAGCACCCAGTGCTGCTCTATAGCGGTCTTGAATGTCAGAGGGTAGTGTGTGAGTTAATGTCGTCCACTCTTGTTGCAGTGCGTGGACTTTTACTTTGAATAATGGGTCTGCATCTAATCGTGCTTGTTTTTCTAATTTTGCACAAATGGCATCAGCAACGGCAGCAATTTCTGCCAGCTGCGCATCTTGCGCTTTAAATACATCAAGTTTGGCTTTTACTAATTTGAAAACATTTTTATCTTTAGTCTGAGCGGTTTTAGCGAGCTGTTCTAAATGTTCCCGCTCTGTTAATTGCGCAGCAGCGGCTTGGCGAATTTGTGTGGTGCCGGCTTCGCTGGCCAGTTGTAATAACAAAACCGGGCTGGTGATTTCAGCGAGTAACTGAGCACTTGCCGCCGAGGAGTAGCTAATAACCGCCATCAGTTCAATTTGCTTAGGAATGGCTTGTGCCAGTTGCGCTAGGGTAACGGATTTTTCATCCACCAGTTGGCTGATGCGTTTGCGAGCCGCAATTTGTAGGCGCATTGTTTGGGCGTTGGTGGCTAAATTCAATAATTCAGTGCCATAAGCTAATTTGCCGATTGCTGCTTCGCGCAAATTATCATCGCCACTGTTGGTGGCGAGCGTGATAATTTCCAGCTCTGATTGCGTTGCGAGCGCTTTTATTTGATCCTCGATAGTGGCAACTTTCGGGGGTGTTTTTTTAAACAGACGGCTGAGTAATTTCATAAGGGTCACTGATTATTGAGAGTTAATGAACAATGTTAGGGTTGTCGAAACAACCACAGGTAGTTGATAGGCCACGAAAAAATCTCTGTGGCCTGAGTGCTTGCGCTTAAAAAAACTTTTTTCGTGCCAAGACCACTGAAATCGCCATGAGTACTAGTGCAATGACGGTTCCCAAAAATTCACGGGATTCTTCAATGTATGGGCGCTCTGGGCTCATATCTTGAATAATCGACTGGTTAAGATGATGCATGAGGTAATCGTAAATACCGGGCCCAGCAATCCCTAGATGCAATAGGCAAAGACCAGCAGCCACCCAAAGCAGATAGTGATGATAACGATTAACGATCAACGAGAGCGGCACAAGTGCACAAATGGTGTAAAAGGTTACCCAGACGAACGGGTCTGGGTCGTTAAATTGCACATAGGCAAACAGCAAAAGCACTATGGCAAATAGAGTGTGGATGGCATTTAAAGCAATGTGTTTCATGGTATAGATCTCGTTATTGATACTGCTGAAGCAGAATTTGTACTGGGTGTGGCAGCGCCACTTTATCGATGCGTTTGGTTTGACTGCGGCAAGAATATCCTGTCGCTGTGAGTTTGCCTGCATTAGCAGGATTACTGACAACTTGCGCCCACGAAAGTGCATAGATTTTTTTAGAGGTTTCGGCGTTGTCACTTTCGTGGCCGTAGGTACCCGCCATGCCGCAGCAGCCAGTCTCTATGACTTTTAATTGTTGCCCTAATGCACTAAAAACGGTTTGCCAATCTTTCACCGAACTTACGGCATTGGTTTTTTCGGTGCAGTGCGCCAGTAATGAAAAATCCGCTTTTTTAAATTCTCGTATTTTCTCGGTGAGTTGTTCTGTTTGTTTCGCCAACCATTCTTGAATGAGTTGTACTTTGGGGGCATTTTCGCCCAAGACTTTTTTGTATTCGGCGCGGTAGGCTAAGGTCATTGCAGGTTCAATACCAATCAACGGAATACCGGAAGAGGCGAGGCCATTCAATTGCGTTGCATTCGCATCCGCCGCTTTTGCAAAAGCTTTTAAAAAGCCATGCACTTGCAAGGGTTTGCCATTAGGTTTGAAGGGCGCCAGCAAAGGTATAAACCCTAGTTTTTTTAACAAGGTTAAGGTGTCGATGACTAAGGGTGTTTCAAAATAACTGGTGAAGGCATCCTGCACCAAGATGACTGCCTTGGCTTTTTCAGCGGCGGACAACTGTGCAATATTTTCGAGCGTTGCATATTCCACGTTTAGCTTTTCTGCCGCTTTGTGCAAACTGATGCCAGTGAGTAATGGGCTATCTACCATGCCGACAAATCGCGCCATAAACTTCTGCATAAATTGCGGTTTCATCATCAGGTTATAGGCCCAGGGCATTTTGGCTAAGGTGGGCACCATAAATTCCAAGCCGCCGATAAAATAATCTTTCAGTGGGCGTAGATAGCGGCTGTAGTAAAGCTCCAAAAATTTTGCACGGAACTCAGGCACATCGACTTTAATCGGGCATTGCCCCACGCAGGATTTACACGCGAGGCACCCCATCATGGAGTCATGCACTTCGTGTGAAAAATCGTATTCGCCTTTGCGCTTACCCATGGTGTTAATAATGCGCATGGGCAAATTAAAGATGAAACTGGAGCGGCGTAGTTTTTTGCTTTCAATGACAGGGTTGATGCCGCGTTCGCTCATTTGTTTGAGCCATTCTCTCATGAGTGAGGCGCGGCCTTTGGGCGAGTGTTTGCGATCGCGCGTACCTTTCCAGCTTGGGCACATGGCATCGTTAGGATTCCAGTTGTAGCAAAGGCCATTGCCATTACAGTGCATACCTTCGCTGTAACCTTCCCAGACTTGTACAGGAATTTTCCGATCGGCTTGCCCACGCGTAGCGACGCCATCAATTTTTAATAAAGGGATATTCGCAGCAGGCGTGGCGATTTTTCCAGGATTTAATTGATTGCGTGGATCAAAAGCCGCTTTGATGCGTTGAATTTGCGGGTATAACTCGCCAAAAAATGCAGGGGCATATTCAGAGCGAACGCCTTTCCCGTGTTCACCCCATAAGAGGCCATTATATTTTTGGGTGAGTGCGACGACTTTATCGGTAATTACACGCACCATTTTTTCTTGTTCGGGATCTTTCATGTTCAATGCTGGACGTACGTGAAGCACACCGGCATCCACATGGCCAAACATGCCATAGGTGAGTTTGTGTTCATCTAATACGGCGCGGAATTCCATAATAAAATCGGCGAGGTTTTCCGGTGGTACGGCAGTATCTTCCACAAAAGGTACTGGGCGAATTTCCCCTTCGACATTACCGAGAAGGCCAACGGCTTTTTTGCGCATCCCCCAAATTTTATTAACGGAATCGCTACCCCATGCGATGGAGTAACCTATTCGGCCTGTGCTGGTATCCTGCGCGAATTGATCTAATTGATCGGTGAGTTTTTTTACGTCAGCCTTGAGTTCATCTTCGCTATCCGCGGTGTACTCAACTAAATTGATACCTTGAATTTTTTCGCCGGTGGAAGAGGGCGGAAAAAAATCGGCCACGCTGTGCCATACGATGTCATTCATCGCCAGATTCAATACTTTAGAATCAACGGTTTCAATCGAGGTTGGGTTGGCTTTCATCAAACCGGTTGCATCGCGCAGTGCTGCATTGAAGTCGCGATAGTTCACATTGATGAGTGCGCTGCATTTAGGAATCGGCAATAAATTAATTTTGGCTTCCGTGATAAAGCCCAGTGTGCCTTCGCTACCGCATAAAATATTGTTGAGATTAAAGTTGCCTTGTTGATCGCGGATGTGAGCCAAATCATAGCCCGTTAGACAGCGATTCAGTTTGGGGAATTTTGCGTCAATTAATGTATGGTGTTCCCGCTGAATTGCATCCACTACCCGATGTACCTCGCCGACGCGATCATCGCGCTTCCACAGGTTTTCCAATTCGCTTTCGGTAATGGCATGTGATGTCCATACGCTGCCATCCAACAGAACAGTGGTTAGCTCCAATACGTGGTCGCGGGTTTTGCCGTAACGACAGGAGCCTTGGCCGGAAGCGTCAGTGTTGATCATGCCGCCTATGGTGGCGCGATTGCTGGTAGAGAGTTCTGGTGCGAAAAATAATCCGTGGGGTTTGATGGCCGCGTTTAGCTGATCTTTTACGACACCGCATTGCACACGTACCCAGCGTTCCTCGGCATTGATTTCCAGAATGTGGTTCATGTACTTGGATGTATCGATCACCAAGCCATCCGTGAGGGACTGACCATTGGTGCCTGTGCCGCCGCCGCGAGGGCTAAGTACGATCGACTGAAAGGCAGCTTGCTGGCTGAGTTGTACGATCTTGACGAGATCCGCTGTATCACGCGGGTAAATCACGCCCTGGGGTAGTACCTGATAGATAGAGTTGTCGGTCGCCAGTACGGTCCGGTTGGCGTAATCCGGATTAAGGTCGCCCTTGAACCCATTATCGCGCAGGGTGTTAATGAAGTTTACGTACAGGGTTTGTACGGGGGATGTATGGTCAATGCGTGGAATCATCTGGGCATCATCTGTCAGCTGGTATTAATGGGGCTGCATTCTACTCCTTTGTCCTTCTAGTGACCACGCGCTAGGCAGGGCTTTTCGGTAATTGTCTGCTTAAAGTTTGTCCAGTGGGGTTTTTTGTGTGTTGTGTAAGTTAACGCAAACATATTTTTTCAGGTGAATAATTTGGTTATTTTAAACGGTTGCGCAAACATTTTTAGGTGTCCCGTTTCTTCCCTCCCGTTGTATAACGCTTTTAAAAATAAATCCACGGATTATGAAAATGGTATTGAGAAAAAATATTGATGAAGCATTTTTATGATAGCGCACTCATTTAAAATTTTTATTTTTCTTATAGCGATTTAGCAAAACTTTTTTCAATACATCGTTTTGTTTTAGAATCAAATGCGTCTAAGGAATGGGTTTTAATGGCGATCTTTTTTGGCGCATAATCCTTTTCCGAATCAGCTCAAATCATTTGATGAACTCTCTAATCATTGATGATCTTTTTTGATTCGATTTGCGTAACTTTTCGAGTTTTTGTTTTCCGATAATGTTTAACCTTATTCATTGTCGCAACAACAAAGCGTGTGAAGAGAAATAATAATAACTCTAGAAATGAGCGAAGGTTTATAGCCTTAATTAATTGCCAACCTATCGAACGATATATTGTTGGTATCAAGTCGAGTCAACGTGATTCGCAAACATAATAACCATAAAAAACATCAACCTCGTTCAACATGGGTGTTTTGCATCCGTAGCGAACAACAAACTAAACAGCACCATAACAATAACAGTGTGCATGTGAGGAAATTTATGAAACTCAATGTATTAAATTCTTTCATCAGAAAAGCATTGGTCACATCGACCTTTGTTATTTCATCTATTGGTATTTCTACTGCTGCTCATGCGGATGCGATTCTTCATGCATTCGACTGGACCTATGCCGATGTAGGTGCAAAAGCGGCTGAGATAAAAAGTCTGGGCTACAAAGCGGTGTTGGTTGCTCCTCCCATCAAATCCAACTCCGGCAATTCAGCCTGGTGGCAACGATACCAACCGCAAGATCCTCGTGTGATTGATCATGCCAAAGGTAACAAACAAACGTTCCAAGCCATGATTAATGCATTGAATGCACAGGGCATCCACACCTATGCCGACATTGTGTTGAACCACATGGCAAATGAGCGTAATGGTGCAACGGATTTTCCTGGAACTGCAGCAGTGAATACTTATAAGTCCAACATGACTTATTGGAACAACCAAAAACTCTTTGGTGATTTGAACTACGGTATTTTCGGTAGTGGTGATTTCAATCCAGCTAACTGTATTTCTAACTACAACGATGTGTGGCAAGTACAAAACTGGCGTTTGTGTGGTGGCCCTGGTGATACGGGCTTGCCTGATTTGAACCCAAATTCATGGGTTGTGCAGCAACAACGCAGCTATTTAACCGCATTGAAAAATATGGGTGTTAAAGGCTACCGAATTGATGCGGCTAAACACATGACCAACTATCACATTAACGAAATATTCACACCGACTATCAAGACAGGTATGTATTTGTTTGGTGAGATTATTACCAGCGGTGGTGCTGGCAACAGTGAGTACAACAGTTTCTTGGCTCCCTATCTTTCCGGAACAGATCACAAAGCTTATGACTTCCCGTTATTCAACACCATTCGTAACGCTTTTTTGCCAAGTGGTAGCATGAGCTCATTGGTCAATCCATTGTCCGTTGGTCAAGCATTGGATAACTTCCGTGCAGTGACTTTTACTATTACGCACGACATTCCTACCAACAGCGGTTTCCGTTATTTGATTATGGATCCTACCGATGAGAGATTGGCCTATGCCTACATCATGGGACGCGATGGTGGTAAGCCATTAATTTTCAGTGACAGCACGGGTACTGATGCAGGCCGCTGGGTTGATGCTTACAAAGCGGATCACATTAAGAAAATGATCACCTTCCACAATCGTACTCAAGGTCAGGGTATGGAAGTATTGGCACACAATAGCTGCGCGATTTTGTTCCGTCGCGGTGAAGAAGGTATAGTTGGAATCAACAAGTGCGGTAGCCAACAATCCTTTGCGGTAAATACAAATAGTCGTTTCAAGTGGTATCGTAATTATCGTGATGTTCTAACCGCTAATGCGTTGGTTTATATCAGTTCTAGCAGTTACACGTTTAGCCTTCCAGCACGTACCGCACGCATGTGGTTACCTGAATAAGTTTGTTAAATCTTTTAGTTAAAAAAAGGGGGAGAGCTGCGGCTCTCCCCCTTTTTTTAACTGCTAAAGAATTTGAATAGAGTTTGGTATTGCGATTAACCCTTTAAAGAACCGAGGTGTCTTTATTGTTGTTAGTCGCTGCTTGCGCCTCTTTTTCTTGATCTGAAGGTATTGCGTTAGCACTGGTTGATGCTAGGCGCATAGCTTGTTGTTCTTGATGCCATGCGAGAATTTTGTGGTAATTGCGTACATTCTTAACAAAATGAACGGGCTCCCAGCCACGCATGTAACCATGTTTGGCGCGATTGTAATATTGGGCTTTAGAGAGAAGCGGCATGTATTGGCGTACGTCGCTCCATTTATTGGGGTCGGCCCCCATACGTTGGGTAAGTACCCTAGCATCTTCCAAATGGCCTAATCCCTGATTGTAGGCCGCCAAAGCCATGTCGATTCTATCTTCACCTTGGATGCTCTCGGGAAGTCGCTCAAGGACAATACTCAGGTATTTAGCGCCGCCATAAATACTCTGTGTGGGATCTTCGCGATTGGTAACGCCCATCGCGCGAGCAGTAGCTTTTGTAAGCATCATTAAACCACGCACGCCGGTGGGTGATTTTGCATCGGCTTCCCAGTGAGATTCTTGATAGCTAATAGCCGCGAGTAATTGCCAATCTAAGTTAAATTCACGGGCGGCTTCTTTCATTGCATCAGCCCATTGCGGCAGGCGGTTTTCCAGGCGATAAGCAAAGACCATGGCTTCGCCGGTGGTAACTTCTTCAATATGCTGATTAAAAAACTGCTCTGTCACTTTTGCCAAGGTGCCGTCTTGTTTGATGCTGGATAAGTAGTTTTGCGCCGCTTGAAGCAGGCTATCGTCACGGCTTATCGGCAATGCCCATGCTAATGGTTGCGGATCGCTTACATCAAAGGCCAGTTGTGCTTTAGGGTAGGAGTAGCGGTTTAGGTCATAGGCATTGGAGTCGACAACAGCGTAATCTGCCTCGCCTTTGTGAACCATTTCGAGAAGATCGATGGTTTCCGCATTGATCACTGCCCGCCATTCAAGTGCGGGGAATTTTTCCTGCAAATAACGCACACGCTCACGATGTGAATCGTCAGCGATAATTAATACTTCTTTGCCTTTTAAATCATCAATACTAGCGGGTTGCGGCAGTTTGTTGTTGTAAACCAACTGCTGGGTAATTTGCATGTAAGATGATGTGAAAACCAATGGCTGGTTTTGGCTTTCAAGCTGCGTAAGCCCCGCTGCCGCGAGGTGGTATTGATGAGTTGCGACCGAACTCAGGAGCTCATCATAGTGAGGCTTATTATCAATGACTAGCTTTACACCTAATGAATCCGCAAAGCCTTTTACCAAGCTGTATTCAAATCCGGTCAGGCCGTTGGCGCCTTCATAATAGGTAGTTGAGCCATTGCTGGAAGCAACACGAAGTTCACCTGCAGTAAGCACCTGCTGCAGAACGCTAGGAGGTGCAGTGTGCACCGATGGTGTGTTACATATTGTCAGTAGCAGGCAAATAAGGAGACCTGCTAACAGGGGTTTAATCATTAACGCTGAATGTTTGCGAATATCCATAACATGTTACTCCGGTTGCTGAATTGCAACGCCCGAAAGGCTGTTCTTTTTCGTGTGTGCACTCATGCCGAATACGGTTCGTTCTTGATTTAATGACGCTACAAAAGCGACCCGTGCAAAGACAAGGCCATGGTATAACCTGTTTTTTAATGTGCCTAGCTTGTTTTTTGAGCGAATATAGGTTAGACAATTGAGCAAAAAGTAGCCTTATTTGCCGTTGACGCCAGTTATTGCAAGGCTTTTGGCGCATTTATGAGAGCTTTTTCAAGCGACCAAATAGACTAAAAAAAACTGAAAAAGTTGTTTTATGGCGATATATTTTTGAATTTGTGGCGCTTAAATAATCATTTGAGTGTTATTTTTTGTTAAATTTTACGCCAAAAATCGACCGCTCATCGTTTTTTACGCATTCGCCAGGTTGTTTATTGATCTATGGCTTGCTTCTGTGTATTGAGGTCTGGGGTGTTTTTTCTCTAACGACGCGCACTTGGATGTTCTAAAAGAACTTATCTTCCTTGCTGTAAAAAACCTGTCGGGTTCACGGCTAAATCAAGTACAATTCCGCCCCTATTTTTCATTCCCCCGACGCTTGAGGCTTAACTCACTATGCTGATTCTGCGTGGCGCTCCCGCTCTTTCCAGCTTTCGTACCCAAAAACTCCTCGCTAACTTGAAACAGGTTGCTGCTGTTACTGGCGTATCTTCTGAATTTGTACATTTTGCCAATGTGTCGGCGCCATTGAGCGACGCGCAGCTGAGTGTATTGAAGCAACTTCTTACCTATGGCCCTAAAGTTGAGGGTGAGGTGAGCCATGAAGGTTCGTTATTTCTTGTGGTGCCGCGCTTGGGAACTATATCCCCTTGGGCATCCAAGGCGACAGATATTGCAAGAAACACTGGCCTAGAAGCCATTAAGCGACTTGAGCGCGGCGTGGCTTATTATGTACAAGGCACCTTTTCTACGACTGAGCGTGCGGCTATTGCTTCTTTATTACATGATCGTATGGTCGAAACCGTTTTCGATCAGCTTGAAGCCGCAGAGCAAATTTTTACCGCGCAAGAACCAGCGCCGCAAACTCGTGTTGATATTCTCGGTGGTGGCCGCGATGCATTAGTGGCTGCCAACAAATCGCTTGGGTTGGCCTTGGCTGAGGATGAAATTGATTATTTAGTGGATGCCTTCAATACCTTGGGCCGCAATCCGGTTGATGTGGAATTGATGATGTTTGCCCAGGCGAACTCTGAACACTGCCGCCACAAAATTTTCAATGCGTCATGGACAATTGATGGTGTTGAGCAAGAGCGTAGTTTGTTCAAAATGATCAAAAACACCAACGAAGTGGGTGGTGAGGATGTGTTGTCGGCCTATGCCGATAATGCTGCTGTTGTGGTTGGTCATGAAGCGGGGCGCTTCTATCCCAACCCTGAAACCAAGGCTTACGAATACCACCAACAACCCATTCATTTATTAATGAAGGTTGAGACGCACAATCACCCTACGGCCATATCACCTTTCTCTGGTGCAGGCACTGGCGCTGGCGGTGAGATTCGTGATGAAGGAGCCGTAGGTCGCGGCTCTAAACCGAAAGTCGGTTTGAATGGTTTTACTGTATCCAATTTGCAGATTCCCGATTTCGTGCAGCCATGGGAACAGAATTACGGTAAGCCTGATCGCATTGTCACCGCGCTCGATATCATGATCGAAGGACCACTCGGCGGTGCGGCATTTAACAACGAATTTGGTCGCCCGAATATTTGCGGCTACTTCCGCACCTTTGAAGAAGACTTTGATGGCGAGCGACGCGGTTACCACAAGCCGATCATGCTGGCGGGTGGTTACGGCAATATCAAGGCTGAGCATATCGAAAAGCCACCTTTTAAAGCAGGTACTAAATTAGTCGTGCTCGGTGGTCCTGCGATGCTGATCGGCTTGGGCGGTGGTGCGGCATCCTCCATGGCATCAGGCTCCTCATCAGAAGATCTGGATTTTGCTTCAGTGCAACGCCAAAACCCTGAAATTGAACGCCGTTGTCAGGAAGTTATCGATGCCTGCTGGCAGCAGGGCGAGAAAAACCCGATTGCCTTCATCCATGATGTGGGGGCTGGCGGGCTTTCCAATGCCTTCCCTGAATTAGTAAAAGACGGTGGTACTGGCGGTCAGTTTGAATTGCGTAATGTACCCAATGATGAACCCGGCATGAGCCCGCTGGCAATTTGGTGTAATGAGTCGCAAGAGCGGTATGTATTGGCGATTAAACCAGAAGATTTGTCGCGTTTCGAAGCCATTTGTCACCGAGAGCGTGCGCCTTACGCAGTGGTAGGCGAGGCGACTGATGAGAAGCACTTAGTGGTTAATGACAAGCACTTCAATGCAAAACCGGTTGATTTGCCAATGTCAGTGTTGTTCGGCAAACCGCCTAAAATGCACCGTACTGCCGAGGGGCACAAAGCGGTTGTCACGCCTTTTTCTACTGAAGACATCAACATCAATGATGCAGCAGAGCGTGTTCTTAAACACCCGGCAGTTGCGAGCAAAAACTTCCTCATTACCATCGGTGATCGTTCGGTAACCGGCATGGTGGTGCGCGATCAAATGGTTGGCCCGTGGCAAGTGCCGGTGGCTGACTGTGCGGTCACTACTGTGAGTTACGACAGTATCCAAGGTGAAGCCATGAGTATGGGCGAGCGTACGCCGCTGGCATTGCTCGATGCGCCTGCTTCTGGCCGTATGGCGATTGCGGAAGCTATCACCAATATTGCCGCTACTCGTATTGAAAAATTGTCCGACGTTAAGTTGTCTGCCAACTGGATGTGCGCTGCTGGTCACAAGGGCGAAGACGAAAAACTCTATCGCACCGTGCAGGCTGTAGGTATGGAACTTTGCCCAGAGCTGGGTATTACCATCCCTGTAGGTAAGGACTCCATGTCCATGCGCACGGCTTGGAAAGAGGGCAATCAAGACAAGGCGGTCACAGCACCTTTGTCATTGGTGATTTCTGCATTTGCTCCCGTCGTTGATGTACGTCAGACCCTGACGCCACAGCTTAGAACTGACAAGGGCGCAACCGATCTGATTTTGGTTGACTTGGGCAATGGCAAAAACCGCTTGGGTGGTTCAATTTTGGCGCAGGTTTACAATCAACTGGGCGATGTGGTTGCCGATCTGGATTCCGGTGCACAACTCAAAGGTTTCTTTAATGCGATGCAGGCAAGTATTGCTGCCAACGACATCATCGCGTACCACGATCGCAGTGATGGTGGTTTATTCGCCACTGTTGCCGAGATGGCTTTTGCGGGCCACACCGGTGTGGATATCAACCTTGATCATCTTGGTGATGATTCACTCGCGGTATTGTTCAGTGAAGAAGCGGGCGCCGTATTACAAGTAGCGCGCGATAAATCCGCTGCTGTGCAAGCCCGCTTCACCAGCGCCGGTATCAGTCATGTGCGTGTCATTGGTCAATTAAATGATGAAGATACCCTACGTATTAGCATCAATAACGCGGTGATTTTCGATCAGGCGCGTGTTGCTCTGCAAAGCCTCTGGTCAGAAACCAGCTATCGCATTCAAGCATTGCGTGATAACCCTGCCTGCGCCAAATCTGAATTTGATGGCATCCTCAAAAATGACCCAGGTTTGAGTGTCAAACTGAGCTACAACCAAAATGACGATGTTGCTGCGCCGTTCATTAACACGGGTGTGCGCCCGAGCATTGCGGTATTGCGTGAGCAAGGTGTAAACGGCCATGTGGAAATGGCAGCTGCATTTGATCGTGCCGGCTTCAATGCTGTTGATGTGCACATGAGCGATTTACTCTCTGGTCGGGTATCGCTGGCAGCGTTCAAAGGTTTGGTTGCCTGCGGTGGTTTCTCGTATGGTGATGTGCTGGGTGCCGGTGAAGGCTGGTCAAAAACCATTTTGTTCAATAGCAAAGTGCGCGATGAATTCGAGACATTCTTCCATCGCAATGACACCTTCAGCTTGGGGGTGTGTAATGGTTGCCAGATGATGTCGAATCTCAAAAACCTCATCCCTGGCGCGGATCACTGGCCACGTTTCGTGCGTAATGTGTCGGAACAATTTGAGGCGCGTTTCAGTTTGGTTCAAGTTCAGGAATCGCCTTCCGTCTTGTTTAACGGCATGGCTGGCTCGCATATGCCGGTGGCCGTTGCTCACGGCGAAGGCTATGCCGAATTTGCGACGGCGGATGCACTCAACCGCTGCAACAACAGCGGTACTGTGGCTATGCGTTTTATTGATAATCACCTGAACCCTACCGAAACTTATCCCGCTAACCCGAATGGTTCACCCTTGGGTATTACCAGTGTTACCAGCCATGATGGTCGCGTGACGATTATGATGCCGCATCCTGAGCGAGTATTTCGTGCAGTCACCAACTCGTGGAAGCCGGATGAGTGGCAAGATGATGGTGCTTGGTTACGTTTATTCCGCAATGCGCGCGTATTCGTAGGCTAAATATAGATTGCACAAAGCTGTAACAAAACAACAAAGGAGGCGAGTGCCTCCTTTGTTGTTTTTGTGCTTCAATATCGGATATCGGGGTGATTGGATAGCTTTCTTAACTTTCAGTTAATTCTTGTATCCTTGTGAACTTGGCAGGGGCAATAAAACTCTATACAGAATAAAGTATTGATGTTCACGGGTGGTTGCAGCTCTTTCATTTTAAGCAGGTGATAGTATGAAAATGACTTACAGATATTTACTCAATGCGTCATGGGTTATTGGTTTAACCGCCAGTTTGTTAGCGGGATGTAATCTGGTAAAACCGCACGAGAAAGCCGCGCAGGAAAAAGCAGATCAGGCTGGCCTAAATGCAGTTGCGGAAACACGGTTTGATGGTACGTTTGTTGCGCCGGGAACGGATTTTTCAAAGTACAAAAAAATTCTGGTTGAACAGTTGGATATGAATAATATCGACATTGTTCAGCCATCTGGTAAGGGCAATATGCGAGAGACTCCTTGGGCATTAAGTGATGCTGACAAGCGTTTTTATCAAACTCAATACACAGAAGCGGTGATTAATAATTTAATCGCAGATGGTGCATTCACAACGGTGCTGGATCCAGCAGCGGATGCGTTAACCATTAAAGCGCGCATATTACAAATCGCTCCCTTGGCTCCTAAAGATGATATTAAAAGTCGCCCCGGCATTATGAAAGTTTACACCGAAGGCTCGGGCACTATGACCTTGGAAATAGCGCTCCATGATTCAGCCAGCGGAAAACTTTTAGGTATCATCACGGATAAGCGCGATTTGGGAAATATTTGGGAAGAAAATAATCGCGTGACGCATAATCAGCAAGTGCGAATTGCTTTTAATGGCTGGTTACGTAAATTGCGTTCAGAGTTAGAAGGTTTATCGAAGTAAAAACGACTCGGAAATAAAAACTATCACAAAATAAAAAGGAGCCGGTCATTACTGACCGGCTCCTTTTTTGTATGGATCATCTAACAGAAAACAGAGTTATCCGTGTAACAAAAAACAGAGTTACTCGCGTAACAAAAAACAGAGTTACTCGTGGTTTAATACCATCACGTCAGTATCTACAGCCGCAATTAAACGCTCAGCTGTATTGCCACGGCGAGTTTTGGTCATACCGTTTTGACCTAAGGTTCCCATGACAATTAAATCGGCATTGATTTTTTCGGCCAAGGCAGACACCACATCAGAGGTATAACCATTTTCAACGTGAATTTTATCGTTGGCGATACCCGTTTCATTAACCAGTTTGCCGCGGTCTGGATAGCTCATGGAGTCCAAGTAACCATTGATAACATGCAAATCGGCGCCATACACACTGGCGTAGTATTTTGCTTGTTCAATAATTTTTTTGTTCAACATTTTTTGCACGTCGCGTTCGGCTTGGAAGTTCACGGCTGCCAAAATCACTTTACGCTGTGCTTTTGCTCCAGGGCGCACTAGCACTACTGGGCAGTATGCCCCTTTTAACAATTCCCACTTGGATTCAGTGAAGCTAAATCGACTGGTGGCAGTTTTAGCGTGTACGGGTAAATAAATTAAATCCGCATCAAAACGTTTAGCCGATTCCATAATGGATTTTTGCCATTCGCTCGACCATGAAATCTCCATGGTGTATTCGATGCCCGCATTGGCCAGTGGGCTTTTGATATTTTGTTCAAACCAAGTAAGGTCGCGGAACAGGTGATCGTTTACAGAGCGGGTATCGACGGCATCGGCATCAACAGCCACAAATGCGTGAACCTTGGGTTTGGTGCTGGTTAGCGCGGAGGTAATGATGGCGCGCTCAAGAGCGATATGATGTTCATCATTGGGGTCAACAACAACGAAAAGCTTTTGTGGTTTGGACATACAGGCTCCTGCTTGATCCCTATTTCATTGAGGGTGGTTGTTATAGTTAAGTTGCGACTAGCATAGCAACCCCTATGAGTTTTTTACAGGATAAAAAATCATAGGACTGATCTTCACGCGGAAATTAGCTGCATATAGCGTAAACTATGCGCTGTTTTTACACAGAGATTGAGATAAGTCTATGGCAGTGCTTGAAAATTATACAATTGCTGAATTGGCAGTTGGCGTGACAAAAACCTATACCAAAACACTCACACAGCAAGATGTATTTTTATTTGCGGCTTGCTCGGGCGATGTAAACCCGGTGCATTTAGATGCAACCTATGCCGCAACGACTCCTTTTGGCGAGCCTATTGGTCATGGTATGTGGACAGGCGCGTTGATTTCAGCGGCTATCGCCACCCAATTACCGGGGCCCGGTTCGGTATATCGCAGTCAAAGTTTAAGTTTTAAGCATCCAGTAAAAATTGGTGATGCAGTGACAGTGACTTTAACGGTTAGCGAGATTAAAGAGCGCGTAAAACTAGTGACCTTGGAATGCGAAGCGCATAACCAAGATGGAAAATTAATTGCCAAGGGCGTTGCGGAGGTTATCGCACCCACAGAGAAATTGTCGATTCCTGCGGGTGAGCTGCCGACGATTCATCTGAACTAGGAAATGGCTCAAACACTTTTTACTGCATCACAATAATGTATACAAAGCGCGCTATTTACTTGCGTGAATAGCGCGCTTTTTCTCAGATGTTTTCATCATCCAAGGCATCTTCATCCATCCAGCCGCCTAATGTTTTCCAGCGGTTCACAATTAAACAAAATAAATCGGCAGTTTTTTCGGCGTCATAGGCGGCTGAATGTGCAGCGCTATTGCTGAATTCGATGCCTGCTGCTTGGCAGGCTTTGGCGAGTACCGTTTGCCCGAAAGCGAGGCCAGAGAGTGTCGCGGTATCAAATACGGAAAAGGGATGAAAGGGGCTGCGTTTGATGTGGCAACGATCAATGGCTGCATTCACAAAATTTAAATCGAAATGCGCGTTGTGACCAACAATCACGGCGCGCGTGCAACCATTTTCTTTTACAGCGCGACGCACGGCGTGTAGTAGATCTGTCATTACCATAAGCTCTGGCTCTGCCATACGCTCGGGGTCGTCGAGATCTATTCCGGTGAAATCCAGAGCCGCTTGTTCAATGTTAGCGCCTTCGAAAGGGTCAACATGAAACGAAAAGGTTTCGTAGCGATGCAACATACCTTGCTCATCCATGCGGATGGTAACGGCAGCAATTTCTAGTAATGCATCGGTCTGGCTATTAAATCCACCGGTTTCCACATCCACTATCACCGGCAAAAAACCGCGAAAGCGTTGCGCTAAAGGGGAGTTGGGGTCGCGCGAGTTTTCAGGTGGATTCACATTATGGCCTTAGTTAAGGGTTACCTTAATCAAATTTGTTGTAGTTTCCAGCGCAATGTTTCGCCTGCGCGCAAGGGTACTAAAGGTTGATCGCCCATGGGCAATGAGTCTGGTACTTGCCATGCGGTTTTGGTGAGGGTGATTTTGTCGGTATTGCGCGGTAATCGATAAAAGTCTGCGCCAAAGTGACTGGCAAAGCCTTCCAGTTTATCGAGTGCACCTGCGTCTTCAAAAGCTTCAGCGTAAAGCTCTATAGCAGCGTAAGCGGTATAGCTTCCAGCACAGCCGCAGGCAGCTTCTTTCTTATCTTTTGTGTGTGGTGCTGAATCGGTACCTAAAAAGAATTTCGGATTTCCACTGGTCGCTGCTTTGATTAACGCTTGTTGATGAGTGCTGCGTTTTAAAATGGGCAAGCAGTAATAGTGTGGACGAATGCCCCCGGCCAACATGTGATTGCGGTTATACAGTAGGTGATGTGCGGTAATAGTGGCACCTACATTTGCAGGGGCTTGCGCGACAAATTCAGCGGCATCAGCAGTAGTGATGTGTTCCAACACCATACTGAGTGAAGGAAAGTTTTTCACGACTTGGCTAAAGGTGCGCTCAAGAAATACTTTTTCGCGGTCAAAAATATCGATAGCTGAATCAGTGACTTCACCGTGCAATAAAAAGTGCATGCCCGCTTTTTGCATGGCTTCAAGGACAGGGTAAATTTTGGTGAGATCCGTGACGCCTGATGCTGAGTTGGTCGTGGCGCCCGCAGGATAGAGTTTACAGGCGGTAACGCCGGCCGCTTTAGCCTTGGCAATTTCTGCTGGGTCGGTGTTATCAGTTAAATAAAGCACCATCAGCGGTTCAAATGAGCTGCCCTGAGGGCGTGCTGCCAAAATTCGAGCCTTGTACTCTAGCGCTTGGCTGCTATTCATCACCGGCGGAACCAGATTTGGCATGACGATGGCGCGGGCAAATTGTTGTGCAGCATCGCCGACGGTGCGAGCTAGGGCGGCGCCATCGCGCAGGTGAATGTGCCAATCGTCGGGGCGGGTGATCGTGAGTTGTTGCGTCATGGTGCAGAAAATTCCAAGGCTTTCAAAAAGTTGCCGCATGCTACCAAAATTGGCCGCAAAGCGCAGCCACGAAGGCGGAATTCACTGACTATACTCAGGGGATATTGCTATCAGGTAATTGCTAATGCGCTCTTTGCTGCCCTTGTCATCCGTAGTCGTGATATCGCGATGGTGTTTTCTTTTCTGGTTATCGATGCTCAGTGGGTCATTGCACGCACAACTCTATGTGGCAGGTTTTAGTGATTCACGGTGGGCGGCTCAATCGGGTCCTTTTGCTTGTAGTTTAAGTCACAAGATTCCTGGATTCGGAAATGCAGTTTTTAGCCGTAAAGCCGGTAATGCGGAGGTGTTTGAGTTACATCAGGATAAACTGACGCTGCCTGTTGGTCCGGTCACTATGGAGGCAATCCCACCTAGTTGGCGACAGGATTTGATGCCGGTTGCCTTGGGGCAAGTCCAAGCCGTGGCGGGCAAAACAGCCGTGCAGTTAACAGCGGTTCAATTTTCAACCTTGCTGGTTTCCCTAGAAAAAGGGATGCGTGTTTTATTCAGCAGTCATAAAGTTTCTGATTTGGGAACCAGTATGCGAGTCGGCTTGGAGGCACAACAATTTTTACCTGCGTATAAAACCTACAAGCAATGCATAACCCAGCTGATTCCCTACAGCTTCCAACAGGTTTCACGTACTTCTATCCATTACGATGGCAAAGCGGATTCGCTCAGTGCTGCGGCTAAGTCCCAGTTGGATAAAGTCATCCGTTACGCTAAAGCCGATTCCGCCGTGCTTGGTATAGTGGTGGATGCTCACAGTGAAAAACTCATCGATCCGGCTAATGCTGAGGCGGCATCAAAACTGAATGCAGAGTTGGTGGCTGCTTATTTAGTTGAACAGGGTTTATCGCAGGACAAAATCACGACGCGCTGGCATGGCGATAAGTTTCCGATCGCCAGTAATCTCACTGCGGCAGGTAAAGCACAGAATCGGCGCGTAACCGTGCGTTTGGAAAATGCAGAAACGCGCCGTGAAACCGAGCAGAAAATTGCCGATCGCAAGGCGGCGGAAGAAAAATTGGCGGAGAACAAAGCCGCTGAAGAAAAAACAAAAGCAGTGAGTCCTGATGAGCAATCCCCAGCGCTGAAACGTTTGGTCGATTTAGTGGAAGGTCAGGATTTAACATCGGGCAAACAACCTGAGCTGGATAAGCCTTCATCAGTCGCACCTTAGCCCGTCACTCCTTACACCAGTCGTCCCTTAAACCAGTCGCTTCCTGAATCAGTCGCAGTTCGGTAATGACGACGCAATCGTAAAAAAAATCTTAAGCGTCTTTTAAGATTTCTCTTGGAATTTTTTTTGTAATCCCCAGTCTTACTTCTCGAATTAATGGGATTTCGATTCCGATTATTAATCGACGAGGAATTATTCATGCAACACCTTATGACAAATCATTTACGCATCGCTACTTTTTTGTGGTTTGCCCTATTGGCGCAAGTCACGGTGGCTGCCGACTTGCCAGATTTCACCGCATTGATTGAAAAACATTCGCCTGCTGTAGTGAAAATCACGGCAGTAAGTAAGGCAGTAGATGGCAATCAACAGCAGAACTTACCACCGAATATTCAAAATTTGCCCGATATTTTTCGTGAGTTGTTAGAGCAGCGTCAACAGCCGCGTGATCGCGGTTCTATGGGGTCGGGCTTTATTATTTCTTCCGATGGATATGTGTTGACGAATGATCATGTGGTCAATCAAATGGATGACATCACGGTGATATTGAATGATCAGCGGCAATACGGCGCGACATTGGTCGGACGTGATGAGCGTTCTGACTTGGCGTTATTAAAAATTGACGAAAAAAATTTACCGACCCTATCTTTAGCAACCGATGAAACCTTAAAAGTAGGTCAGTGGGTTGTTGCGATCGGCTCGCCTTTTGGCTTGGATTATTCGGCGAGTGCGGGCATTGTAAGTGCAATTGGTCGCAGCATTCCTTCGGCGCATACTGAAAGTAATTATGTGCCTTTTATTCAAACCGATGTTGCCATCAACCCCGGAAACTCAGGTGGCCCACTGTTTAATATGGAAGGCGAAGTCGTGGGCATTAATTCACAAATCTATTCCCCCACCGGTGGTTCGGTGGGATTGTCCTTCGCGATTCCCTCGTCGTTGGCTGTGGATGTGATTGCTCAACTCAAAGAGAAAGGTCGCGTAGATCGTGGTTGGTTAGGTGTGGTTATACAGCCCATTGATAAAAATCTTGCTAGCTCACTGGGTATCGATAAACCCATGGGGGCGTTAATTAGTGATGTTGATCCTGAGGGGCCCGCTGCTAAATCTGGTTTAAAAGCGGGGGATTTAATCATTACATTCAATGGTTCTGAGGTGCATACATCGAGTGACTTGCCTTATCTGGTGGGGCGCACTGTGCCCAAATCTAAAGTGCCGGTTGTGATTATGCGTAAGGGCAAAAAACAAACTTTAGATGTCACTATCGGTATTTTGGAAGCAACTCCTGAGCAGCTTGCAAGTACTGGCGGTGCAAAACCGAAAAATAACTCGGTCGATATCTTGGGTATGCTGGTGTCGCCGCTAGAGCAATCCCAGCGTGGTGGTCCTGAATCTGGCGTGGTGGTGAGGGAAGTGAAGCCTAATAGTCCCGCCGATCAGACGGGCTTACAAGCAGGGGATGTGATTACTCAATTGGCGTTCAGTGATATTACATCCGTGGATGATTATGAAAAGATTGTTAAGAAATTACCGAAAAACGAGCCCCAAGCCATTCGCTTTTATCGCGAAGGTAGATCTATGTTTCGGTCGGTGATTATTAAGTAGTGATTGGAAGCTGGTGAAGTTAGGACGTTCTATATAGAGCGAGTGTCGGTTTCTCTTTGGGAACATCGTCGACAGGACGTCGACGCAGAACCTACAAGGGCGAAGTCTGAACTAGCAAAGCATGCTTTGCGCACAGGTAACGCCTGAGATTTATTTCTGGCAGGTTACGCTTGCGGATATTTACGGCGTGTCCCAGAGAGAAACCGATATTCGCGACTCTCCACAAAATGCCACGTCTCTTACTGTCTCAGTTGTAAATAGCACTGCCCCCACCAAATAGGCTAGAATGCCCGCCATTCTTATCGCCCCCCTCTTTGGGGACTATCTCCAACTTCCATAAAGTATTAATAGCCTGTGACTGACCTTAGCCATATCCGCAATTTTTCCATTATCGCCCACATTGACCACGGTAAATCCACTATCGCCGACCGCTTCATTCAAATGTGCGGTGGCCTCAGTGATCGTGAAATGGAAGCGCAAGTGCTTGATTCTATGGATCTTGAGCGCGAGCGCGGTATTACCATCAAAGCCCACAGCGTAACGCTCTACTACAAAGCGCGCGATGGCAAGACCTATCAGCTCAACTTTATTGATACTCCGGGTCACGTTGACTTCACCTACGAAGTATCTCGCTCATTGGCTGCCTGCGAGGGTGCATTGCTGGTGGTGGATGCGGCTCAAGGTGTTGAAGCACAATCCGTTGCCAACTGCTACACCGCTATCGAGCAGGGGTTGGAGGTTATTCCTGTGCTCAATAAAATGGATTTGCCGCAAGCAGAGCCAGATCGTGTCGCCGAAGAAATTGAAAACATTATCGGTATTGATGCCACTGAAGCCGTGCGCTGCTCAGCCAAATCAGGCTTGGGTATGGAAGATGTGCTGGAAGAGTTAGTCCGTTTAGTACCGCCGCCTGTGGGTGATGTTGATGCACCACTGCAAGCGTTAATTATCGACTCTTGGTTCGACAATTACCTAGGTGTGGTGTCACTGGTGCGTGTTAAACAAGGCACTCTGCGCATCAAAGATAAAATCATCGCTAAAACTATCGGCAAAGCACAAATTGTCGATGGTGTGGGTGTATTCAGCCCCAAGTTAACCCAATTAAAAGAACTAAAAGCCGGTGAAGTCGGCTTTGTGGTTGCGGGTATTAAAGACATTCACGGCGCACCTGTGGGCGATACCATCACTCACGCACAAACTCCTGATGTTCCAATGCTCGAAGGTTTCCAAAAAATCAAACCGCAAGTTTACGCGGGCATGTTCCCCGTCAGCTCGGATGACTTTGAGGATTTCCGTGAAGCCTTGGCAAAATTAACACTGAATGATGCTTCGCTGTTTTACGAGCCCGAAAGTTCTGATGCTCTGGGTTTTGGTTTCCGTTGTGGCTTCCTTGGCATGTTGCACATGGAGATTATCCAAGAGCGCTTGGAGCGCGAATACGATCTGGATCTGATCACCACAGCGCCCACGGTAGTGTATGAAGTTGTTAATAATAAAGATGAAACTATTTACGTGGATAACCCCTCCAAGCTACCGGAGCCGGGCTTGATCCGCGAAATGCGCGAGCCGATTGTTGAAGCCAATATTCTGGTACCACAAGAGCATTTGGGTAATGTGATCACGCTCTGCATCGAAAAACGCGGTGTACAAAAAGATCTGCAATTTACCGGCTCGCAAGTATCCGTTAAATATGAACTGCCAATGAATGAAGTGGTCACAGATTTCTTTGACCGCTTAAAGTCCGTCAGTCGTGGTTTTGCCTCGCTGGATTACAGTTTTATTCGGTTTCAAACCGCGAATCTGGTGCGTCTGGATGTGTTGATTAACGGCGAAAAAGTCGATGCATTAGCCATTATTGTACATCGCGATAAAGCCCACAAAATGGGTCATTCGCTAACCGATAAAATGAAAGAATTAATACCGCGTCAAATGTACGACGTGGCGATTCAGGCGGCCATTGGTGGTCAAATCGTCGCGCGTTCGACGGTAAAAGCGTTGCGCAAAGATGTAACCGCCAAATGTTATGGCGGTGATGCTACTCGTAAGAAAAAGCTGTTAGAAAAACAAAAAGCCGGTAAAAAACGCATGAAGCAAGTGGGTAGTGTTGAAATACCTCAGGCAGCGTTCTTCGCCGTATTAAAAATTGACTCTTGATATCACTTACTGTTCATAAGGAACCTTAATGAGTAGCATTAATCTCCCGCTGATTCTCACCTTGGCTGTATTGATTACTGGTTTGGTGTGGTTATTTGATGCGCTGGTACTGGCCCGTCCACGTAAGGCAAAATTGGCTGCTGTAGAAAAACAATTTGCGGGAATGGCGCTGGATACAGAAGCACAAAAAAACGCTTTTGAAGAGGCTAAGGCTGTTGCTGCTCAAGAACCGGCTGTAGTGGAATATTCCAAATCTTTTTTCCCTGTCTTGTTTATTGTATTTTTCCTGCGCTCATTTTTAGTCGAACCCTTTCAAATTCCCTCAGGGTCCATGATTCCAACGTTAGAAGTTGGTGACTTTATTCTGGTCAATAAATTTGCCTACGGTATTCGCATGCCCGTACTCAACAAGGAGGTCATTCCCGTCGGCAAGCCGCAGCGTGGTGATGTCATGGTGTTTTTCCCACCTCATGCGCCGGATACCTATTACATCAAACGGGTTATAGGTGTGCCTGGAGATATCATCTCCTACAATAACCATGTGCTAACCATCAATGGCACTGTGATACCCGAGAAATTGGTCGCCATGTTGCCCAGTGCAGCGCCTAATCGGAGAGAGGTGATAGAAACTATTGACGGTAAAGAGTTCACGGCCTATAAACACTTAATACCTGGCGACCTGAGTCGTAAAGGATCTTGGGAAGTCCCAGCTGGTCAGTATTTTATGATGGGCGATAACCGCGATAATAGTCTCGACAGCCGTGCTTGGGGCTTTGTGTCTGAAGATGCGATTGTCGGTAAAGCCTTCGCGATTTGGATGCATTGGGAAACATTTTTCAGTATTCCATCGTTTGACCGTGCAAGTGCCATACAGTAAGTGGCAACACTTAACAATAAACCTTATAAGTGGGTGTTCTTATGAAAGCCATTAGCAACCAACGTGGTTACAGCATGTTGCAATTGGGATTGATGATTGGCGTCGCTGGCTTCTTTCTCATATTCGCTTTTAAAGTCGTGCCTATGTATGCCGAGAATCGGTATGTTGAATCTGCACTGCGTTCACTGGTTGAAGGTGGTCAGAAGCTAGAGGAAATGACCGATGCAGAAATCAAAAAGAAGCTTGCTAACTTCTACATGATTAACAATGTGCGCAGTGAAGGGCCTACCAAAAATATAGTGATTGATCGTGATGCAAATAAAACTCTCGTTACGATTGATTATGAAATTCGCGATAATTTATTTTGGAATATCGATTTGGTGCTCAGTTTCCAAAACCATCTTGACAGCACTCGCCCCAATCAATGTTGTAAACCCGCTGTTACTCCGGCTAAATAATTTGTGCAAAATCTCAAGTATCAACGCCTTGAACAACGTTTAGGCTATCACTTCAAAAGCCAGCAGCAGTTGCAGTTGGCACTTACTCATCGTAGTTACGGTGCCAGCAATAATGAACGCTTGGAGTTTTTAGGCGATTCAATTTTAAATTTCATTGTTGGCGAATCTTTGTTTCAGCGCTTTGAATTGGCCCGAGAAGGTCAGCTGAGTCGTTTGCGTTCGCAGTTGGTGAAAGGCGAAACTCTAGCGGAACTCGCTCGTGAATTTGAATTGGGTGAGTGTCTGATTCTGGGTGAAGGAGAAATGAAGTCGGGCGGCCATAAGCGCGATTCCATTTTGGCTGACTGCATAGAAGCGTTGATTGGCACCATCTATTTGGAAAGTGGATTGGATGTGTGTCGTGAGCGAGTGTTAGCGTGGCTGGGGTCTCGTTTAGATCAGCTCACTCTCGACACATCGGCTAAAGATTCCAAATCACGCTTGCAAGAATATATGCAAGCCCAGCGCCAGCCATTGCCGGAATATATCGTTGTTGACGTGGGTGGTGAAGGTCATGCCCAGGTGTTTACGATTGAATGTCGTATTGCCTTGTCGAAAGAAACGACCCAGGCTACCGCAACTAATCGACGTGAAGCTGAAAAACAAGCCGCAGCAGCGATGATTCGTTTGCTCAATCTCTAATTCTTCTTTCTTTTTGTTACAAGGGTAAGTCTATGTCTAGCACCACTGAACCCGCACAGGGTCGTTGCGGTTATGTCGCTATTGTGGGGCGCCCCAATGTCGGCAAATCAACACTGCTCAATCATATACTGGGTCAAAAAATCAGTATTACATCGCGGAAACCACAAACCACTCGGAATAACGTTGTCGGAATTAAAACCGAAGGTGATGTGCAGATCATGTTTGTTGACACACCGGGCATGCACTTAGGCCAACAAAAAGCGATCAATCGTTATATGAATCGTGCGGCGAGTACAGCGGTCAAGGATGTCGATGTTGTGGTGTTTGTCGTGGATCGTTTTATCTGGACGGAAGAGGATGAGGCGGTAGCAGAAAAATTACAACATGTCAGTTGCCCAATTATTTTAGCGGTTAACAAAGTCGATCAAATCGATGACAAAGAAACCTTGTTGCCGCATTTAGAGCAACTGTCTCAAAAATTACATGCCGCAGAAATTGTGCCTTTATCTGCACTCCGTAATATGAATCTGGATCGTTTGGAGCAATTGATTATTGCGCGTTTGCCGGAAGGTCTGCACATGTATCCGGAAGATCAAATTACGGATCGCAGCTCGCGTTTTATGGCAGCCGAAATTGTCCGTGAGAAAATTACCCGCCAATTGGGGGATGAATTACCTTATGAAATGGCGGTTGAAATTGAAGAATTTAAGCAAGAAGGCGCTATGCTGCATATTTCTGCGCTGATTTTGGTTGAACGCGATGGGCAAAAGCGAATTTTAATCGGTGATAAAGGCGAACGCATTAAATTGATTGGCACTCAAGCTCGCGTGGATATGGAAAAATTATTTGAGTTAAAAATCATGCTCAAGTTGTGGGTAAAGGTAAAATCCGGCTGGTCGGACGACGAGCGCGCTTTGCGCAGTCTTGGTTATAACGATTTTTAATTTATCATCATGCGTGTAGAACTACAGCCAGCTTATGTGCTTCATACACGCCCCTACCGTGATACCAGTCTCATCGTTGATTTTTTAACGCCTGATTATGGGCGCGTGAGTGCTGTTGCACGCGGTGTTCGTCAGCGCAAGGGTAATAAGCGTCAATTATTAAATCCATTCAGCAGGTTGCTCATTTCTTGGCAAGGGAAAACCGATTTAAAACTCATGACGCATGTGGAGGCTGATAATCATTATGTGCATCTTGAAGGCAATTATTTGTATTCTGGTTTTTATTTGAATGAGCTGTTAGTGCGGCTTTTACCGGAAATGGATTCCCACAATCATTTATTTGTTGATTATGAAGTGAGCTTGGTTGCGTTGAGCAAGCGAGATCCTTTAGAGCCCATACTGCGTAAATTTGAACTGTATTTATTGAGAGAGTTAGGTTACGCACTCGATTTTACTCACGATGCACGTAGTCATCAGCCAATATCACCCGCTCATATGTACGCGTGTGATATTCATGAAGGATTTTTTCTGGCTCTCGATATTGCCCCAACACCATTGCTCATTAAAGGAGAATACCTGTTGGCGATGGCGATCAATGATTACCATCATCCTGATACTCTGATTGCTGCAAAAAAACTGGTACGGATGATGTTGAAACCACTGTTGGGCTACAAGCCCTTAAAGAGCCGCGAGTTGTTCATCAAGACTGCGAATTAATGGTCGACTTCAGTCGGTGACTCATCCGTTAATCCAAATAACGCACTGATATTTTTATCGCTACTCCACTGTAAAACCTCTTCTAGCGCGTGATTGAGTGCGGGCATAGCATCTATGGCTTGCGCATACTGTTTGCTTTGAAAGAGTTTATCCATTAATCCACTAATATGTTTTAAGCGTGGAACGCCGCAATAACAACAGCTGCCATAGAGGCGATGAATCAGCTCCTCGAGGGTCTCGTAATTTTCGGTGGATAGCGCTTTATTAATATCTTCTTTTTCTTTCGTGAGTGTGCCTAAGAGCATATTCAGCATGTCCCGTGCCAGAGCAGGTTTGTGATTGGCTAGTTTCAAACAGAGTTGAATATCCACCGCGCTAAAGGTTGCAACAGAAGCTGTACTAGGCTCAGCAGTTGGTTTGCTCAGGTTTTCTTGTACGATGACTTCTTTTTTGCCTGACAAACTCGCCCAGCGATTAATAATATGTGCAAGTTGTGATTCGCTTACGGGTTTGCTAATACAGTCATCCATGCCCGCAATTAACAGCTCCGATTTTTGTTCGGTAATCGTATGTGCTGTTAAAGCAATAATCGGCGTGCGTTTTTTACCAGACTCTAATGCGCGTATATGCTTGGTGGCCTCAATGCCATCCATGCCGGGCATTTGAATATCCATGAAAATCACATCAAAGTCATTTTCCTTGTAAGCATCAATCGCTTGTTTGCCATTACTGGCTTGCACAACATGAGTGTTAAGGCCGCGCAACAATTCTGAAGCAAGTTGTAAATTGGCGGGATTGTCATCGACCAATAAAACCGATACGGAAGGTCGTTGAGCGGCTTCATCTTCTTGCTCGCGTAAATCTTTAATATGTATATCCAGCTGACGTCCTAGTGTTTGTAATAAAGCGTCGTAAGCGACAGGTTTGTTGATAAATAAGGCCGTGCTTTTTTCACTGCCGGTGTTAAACAAACGCTGATGAGCTGAGGTGCAACAGACGATGAGTGTGCAATTAAATTCGCTGTGGAGTTGCTCAGCAAGATTGTTGAGTAATGCTGGAGGGATTTTGCGGTCATTGGGCGCTACATCCAGTATCAATAAATCAAACGCGCCATCCGTATTGCGTGCATTGCGCAGTATGGGGAAGCAATCGTGAACCGCCATGATGCGCTGGGTGTTGGCATTCCACTCATGCAATAAATTTTCAAATTGAGCGATGGATGCATCATTATCGCCACACAATAAAATGCGGTATTCGCTTAAATTGGCGAGTTGACTCAAAGCAGGTTGACGTTTGTCTATGCCTAAACGTGCGGTAAACCAGAATGTCGAGCCTTTACCTGGTTCACTTACAACGCCAATTTCGCCATTCATTCTTTCTACCAATCCCTTGCAGATAGCAAGGCCTAACCCTGTTCCTTCGTGTTCGCGGCTGATGGACATATCGGCTTGAATAAAGGGGTTAAACAAATCGTTTTGCGCTTCGCGGGTCAACCCAATACCTTCATCACTAATACAGACTTTTATAATGATTTGAGTTTCTTGTCGTTGAAGAGTGCTGATGTCAACCAGCACATTGCCGGTGTCGCTGTATTTAATCGCGTTGCTTACTAAATTGGATAACACTTGTTTGAACCGCAATGCATCACCCAGCAAATTTTTGGGAATCGCTGAATCTATATGGTTGATAAGTTGTAAATTTTTTTCGTGCGCTCCTGGCGCTAGAATATGCAAAACTTCATCGACCGTTTTGCGAATGTTGAGCGGGGCATAATCCAAGGTGAGTTTGCCAGATTCTATTTTGGAGAAGTCGAGAATCCCATTAATAACGGTTAACAAGCTTTGTGCTGAGTCGCGAATTGTTTCCAGGTATTCACGCTGTTGATCATTTAATTCGGTTTTTAAGGCGAGATTGATAAATCCTAAAATACCATTGAGCGGAGTGCGTATTTCATGGCTGGTATTGGCAAGAAACTCTGATTTAACACGGCTAGCTTCGAGCGCATCTTTGCGTGCCAAATCCAATTCCACGTTTTGAATTTCAATGGTTTCCAAGGTTTCGCGCAAATCTTCAATCGCATTATCAATATGAGATTGCATGTCGTGTTGCGCTTCTTCCATGTAAGCGGCCATGGTGTTGATGGATTCTGCTAAACCAAAAAATTCGCGCGTGGGTTGATCATTTATCCGCGCATTGAGTTTGCCGCGCGCCAGCTCATTCACGATGTGTTTAATATGTTCGAGTGGTGTTGTGATTTTGAAATAGAGCGTAATGGCCAAATAAGCGCCGATCATCAAACACAAGAGTGTTATCGCAATAGACAAAATAATTGCTTCGTAACGCACCACTAAGTAGGGTGAATCCAAGAGTTCAATTTCAACCCAGCCAATGGCATTTTTACCCTCCATATCGACCAGTGGGTGAGTGAAGCGAATGCTGCGCTGTGTGTGTTGGTGTGTGGCAGTTTCAAGCGGGTGTTCCGTTTTAACATCGGTGGGGATGAATTGCGGGCCGCTATGAAAGGATTCGCCCGTGGTGGCGTAATAGGCGTGACTTGCACGTATGTAAGGTTCTTCGATAGACGCGTCGAGAATGTGCTGCGCCATCTCTTTATTATGTTCAAGTAAAGGCTTGTGGAGTAGATGAGCCGTTTTTTGCGCCAATATCTGGCCGCGCAATTGGATGTAATGATTGAGTTGGGAAATGCACAAATAGGTCAGACTGATGGAGATCAAAATGATGATGCTAATTGCAGGAATAAAAATTAAGCGCCAGACATCGGTCTTAATACTGCTGCGTTTGTGATCCATAGAGTCAGGCCTGTTAAGTTTATTCTGCTGCAGGAATATTGATAGATGAAGTGAGCAGCGGTTGTGCCGGTATTAATTGTTCCGTCCATCACCGTTCAGCGCTAGAATAGCCGCCCCTTGTCGGCCAGTGCAACCTGCGTTTTCGGTGGATGAAATGGCTTGTTTGAGAAAATATCGCGAGAGGTTGTTATGGATTTTCCCACCATCGAAGCCTTTGTTGGCAATACACCTTTGGTGCGCTTGCAGCGTTTGCCGGGTGTTACCAGTAATAGGGTGCTGGTGAAACTGGAAGGTAATAATCCTGCTGGCTCGGTAAAAGATCGACCGGCGTTGTCGATGATCCAGCAGGCGGAGCGGCGAGGTGATATTAAACCCGGTGATACGCTGATTGAGGCAACAAGTGGCAACACCGGCATAGCATTGGCCATGGTGGCAGCTATCAAAGGCTACCGCATGATTTTGATCATGCCGGATAACAGCACCGCTGAGCGTAAAGCGGCGATGACAGCTTATGGCGCGGAACTGATTTTAGTGAGTAAAGAAGCGAGCATGGAAGGCGCGCGCGATTTAGCATTGAAGATGCAAGCCGAAGGTAAAGGCAAGGTGCTAGATCAATTTGGTAATGGCGATAACCCACTCGCGCACTACCACAGCACAGGGCCTGAAATTTGGCAGCAAACGGGTGGGCGCATCACGCATTTTGTGAGCTCTATGGGTACTACGGGTACGATTGTGGGCACGTCGCGTTATTTGAAAGAGAAAAATCCTGCGATTGAAATTATCGGTTTGCAGCCAGACGATGGGGCGAGCATCCCCGGCATTCGCCGTTGGCCAGAAGCTTATTTGCCTAAGATCTACAACAAAGACAATATCGACAAGATTGTGGGTATGTCACAACAATTAGCGGAAGACACCATGCGCGATTTGGCACGTAAAGAAGGTATTTTCTGCGGAGTCTCTTCAGGTGGTGCTGTAGCAGCCGCGTTACAACTTAGCAGAACCCTTGAAAATGCTGTCATAGTGGCCATTATTTGTGATCGCGGCGATCGCTACCTTTCTTCCGGTATTTTTAATCAGTAAGCCTGCTGTCATTCGTTGCCTTCATGGCATTAAATCAATGCACTGCAACAGCACTGCATCTACACAGAGATTGTTCATGTCTAACCGTAAAGGTTCTGGTCACAACCCCAAGGGCAGTGGTCTTGGCAAAAAGCCACGCCCTAAAAAATCTGGCGATGGCACTGTCTACGTGCGTGATGATGCGCCGCGCCGCACGAGCCCTCGCGCTGCCGAGAATAACTATTCCCAAGCCAATATGCGTTTGGGCGAATTTGTGATTGATCGCATGAGCCACGATGGCCGTGGCATCAGTCAATGGAACAGCAAAACCCTGTTTGTGGATGGTGCCTTGACGGGCGAGCGCATTAGCGCGCGTTTGGTGGAGGAGCATTCGCGCTACGCGGATGCGCGTGTCGATCAAGTATTGGAAGCCTCACCTTATCGCCAAAAGCCCGCTTGCGCGCACTATGCGTTGTGTGGCGGTTGCCAATTGCAGCATTTAGGGCGCGAGCAGCAACTTTATATCAAACAAGCCGCCGTGTTGGAGCAGTTAGAGCGTTGGGGTGGTGTGATTCCCAAGCGTGTAGTGGCTCCCATTCAATCGCCAACCGAGGCTTATCGTCGCACCGCCCGTTTAGGTGTGTGGTATGAGGCAGATGGTTCGGTGACTTTGGGTTTCCGTCAGCGTCACACCAAAACCTTGGTGCAAGTGGATAGTTGCTTGGTATTGGCGCCAGCGTTAAATCCTCTATTAGCGCCTTTGAAGGAATGGCTCACAGAATTGCGCGCGGTAAAAGCCGTTACTCATATTGAGTTGATTGATAATCAAAATGGTGCCGCTCCCCAAGGTGGCGCAGCTATGGTGGTGCGCAATACCAAAAAATTAGCGGATGCAGATCTGGCCAGCTTGGCCGAATTAGCACGCACTTATGAGGCTCAAGTGTGGTTGCAATCAGGCGAGGGCAGTGGCCTACAGGATTTAACAGGTGCTGCTGTTGACCCGCGCTTGAGTTACGCCTTGTCAGAATTCGGTTTGACCATGCAATTTCACCCGCAGGATTTCACCCAAGTAAACGCCGCGGTAAATGAGGCTATGGTGAAACAGGCGATTGAATGGCTTGGCCTGAAAGGTACAGAGCGAGTGTTGGATCTATTTTGCGGTATTGGCAATTTCACCTTACCGATCGCTCGCCACTGTGCTGAGGTAGTGGGTATGGAAGCGGTGGAGTCTATGGTTGAGCGTGGACGGGAAAATGCGGCGGCGCAGCAGATTACCAATGCCCGCTTTATCGCTGCCGATTTGGCCAACACCAGTGAGAATCGTCTCCACCAAACCTGTGGCAAGATCGATGTGGTGTTACTGGATCCCCCGCGCGATGGTGCCAAAGAGATTATCGCCAAGTTGCATCAACTTTCCCCCAAACGAATTGTCTACGTTAGCTGTAATCCGGCGACCTTAGCGCGCGATGCAAAAACCTTAGCGGACGCTGGCTATCAACTAGACTCAGTAGGCGTTATGGATATGTTCCCGCATACGGGGCACGTGGAATCTATGGCGTTGTTTTTGCTCAAATAAGCAGTATTTTGCTCGTTTAAGAAGTTTTCTTATGGTTAAAGTCAGACAAGATCACCCCATAGCGGCAGATGGCCAAGTTGACATAGATGCTTGGATCGACCGGCTCAACAATCTTCACGCTCAGTCAGAGGCGACGCGTAACGAACTTCGTCGTGCTGCGGCGCTGAGTTTGTCGCTGGTGAATGTGCACGCGGAAGATGATCACAATTGGGGTGAAGATTTTTCCTGTTTCCGTATCGGCTTGGAGATGGCAGAGATTTTGGCGGATCTGCAATTGGATCAGGATGCCCTAGTCGCCGCCATGCTCTATCGTGCTGTGCGCGAAAACAAAATTACCCTTGTGGACGTGCAAGCCCAATTTGGCGATACGGTTAGCAAGCTGGTGAAAGGTGTGCTGCGTATGGCGGCCATTAGTTATCAGCGCAATGAAGCGGAAGATCGTGTACTCGGCAATCAAGCCGAGGAGCAAGCGGAGAAGATCCGCAAAATGTTGGTGGCGATGGTGGATGATGTGCGTGTTGCACTCATCAAGCTGGCCGAACGCACCTGTGCTATTCGCTCGGTAAAGTCTGCGGAACCCGATCGTCGTCGTCAGGTGGCGCGCGAAGTGTCTGACATTTACGCACCGCTCGCTCACCGTTTGGGTATTGGTCATATCAAATGGGAACTGGAGGATTTGTCCTTCCGTTATCTGCAGCCCGATGATTACAAGCAAATCGCCGCTTTGTTGGATGAGCGCCGGCTGGCGCGTCAGGAGTACATCGACAACATGCTTGCCCTGCTGCGCAATGAATTGAGCAAAGCGGGCATCGACGGTGAAGTGGGTGGTCGCGCCAAGCACATCTACAGTATCTGGCGCAAAATGAAGCGCAAAGGCATTCCGTTTTCACAAGTCTACGATATACGCGCTGTGCGGATTCTCGTACCCAGCGTGCGCGATTGTTATGCGGTGCTGGGAATTGTGCACAGCCTCTGGCGCAACATTCCCCACGAGTTCGATGATTACATCGCCTCGCCCAAAGAAAACGGTTATCGCTCTCTACACACAGCCGTGTGGGGGCCAGAAAATAAAGTGTTGGAAATCCAAATCCGCACCCGTGAAATGCACGAGGAGTCTGAATTGGGCGTTTGTGCCCACTGGCGTTATAAAGGGACGGATACGGATGCCGCACAAGACAGCTACGAACAAAAAATCGCGTGGCTGCGTCAAGTGCTTGAGTGGCATGAAGAGTTGGGTGGTGATAGCCAACAGCTGCAGGATGACCTGCGGGCGGTGGATCAAGATCGCATCTATGTGTTCACCCCCGATGGCCACGTGGTGGATTTGCCGCGTACCGCTACGCCACTCGATTTTGCTTATCGTATTCATACCGATGTGGGTCATCACTGTCGTGGTGCCAAAGTTAACAATCGTATAGTGCCGCTCAATCACCAGTTAACCAATGCGGATCAAGTTGAAATCCTCACCGGTAAACGTGAAGCCCCCAGTCGTGATTGGTTGAATCCGGCACTCGGTTATGTGAACACCGCACGGGCGCGCGCGAAAATCCAACATTGGTTCAAACAGCAAGCGCGCGACCAAAATATTGCCGAAGGGCAAGCCTTGCTCGATCGTGAATTTAAACGTTTGGCGCTGCTCGATTTGGATTTTGAAGGCCTTGCAAGAAAGCTGCGTTTTAACTCGCTTGATGATTTATACACTGCCGTAGGCGCGAGTGATATTGGTGTCGGTCAGGTATTAAATGCCGCGCAAAAACAATTGGATGAAGCTGATCCACAGCAACCATTAATTCCGTTTAAAGCCAAATCACCGAGCAAGAAAAAAGATTCGGATTTTTACATCGAAGGTGTGGGTAATTTGCTCACGCAAATCGCCAACTGCTGTAATCCAGTGCCGGGCGATGCGATCACGGGTTACATCACTTTAGGTAAGGGCGTTTCTATTCATCGCCAAGATTGCAGCAATATTTTGCAATTACAGGCCGATGAACCCCAACGCATTATTAAAGTAGAGTGGGGTAATGCACCGCAAAGCGCTTACTCGGTGGATATTGTTATAGAAGCCTATGACCGCTACGGTTTGCTGCGCGATATTACAACACTACTCGATAACGAACGCATTAACATCAGTGCGCTGCAAACCTTATCGGACAAGCGTAAAAACACGGTGGATATGCAACTGACTGCTGAAATTCGCAGCTTCGATGAGTTAAGTCGAATTCTGACCAAACTCAATCAATTACCGAATATTGCCTCGGCAAGACGCAAGCACTAACTACCAGACAGTGCGCTAAAGAAAGGGGCTCCGTTATTCCCCTTAAGACACGCCGTGAACCCATCCATGGGGGCTCGTCAGCGACGCCCCTGTCGCTGACGGTCTCAAGGTGAATAACGGAGCCCCTAGAGATCTTGCCAAGATGATTAGCTCCAGAAATAAAGTTCAGGAATACACTGTGACCCAATACACCATCGACGATTTGCTTTATTTAATGGCGCGTTTGCGCGATCCAGAATCCGGTTGCCCTTGGGATATCAAACAAGATTACGCCAGCATCGCACCTTCAACGCTTGAAGAAGCTTACGAAGTAGTAGATGCCATTGAAAAACAGGATTTTGTGCACCTTAAAGAAGAGTTAGGCGATTTATTATTTCAGGTCATTTTTTACAGTCAGCTCGGCAAAGAAGAGCATCGTTTTGAATTTGCAGGCGTGGTGTCGGATTTAGTCGCCAAACTCGTTCGTAGGCATCCACATGTATTTCCCGATGGTACCTTGCACAGTCGAGTGGACAATCGTCACACGTTACCTACCGATGTCAAAGCGCGCTGGGAAGCTATCAAACAACAAGAGCGTGCAGAAAAAGGCGCGCAAGGGTTGCTGGCCGATGTGCCCTTAAATTTACCTGCACTCAGTCGCGCGGCCAAATTACAAAAGCGTGCCGCCAGCGTGGGTTTTGATTGGGATGATATTCAAGGTCCCATCGCCAAAGTGCGAGAAGAATTATTGGAAGTAGAAGAAGCATTAGCTAAACAAGATCAGGCCGCTGTGGCAGAAGAGTTAGGCGATTTATTATTTGCCGTCGTCAATATCAGTCGTTATTTAAAAATCGACCCAGAGCAAGCCTTGCGCAATGCCAATCAAAAATTCGAACAACGTTTCCATTATATTGAACAACATGTAGAGCAATCTTTAAGTGAAACCTCTATTGATGAAATGAACAGACTGTGGGATCAGGCCAAAGCCCATGTCGTGCAGTCACCATCTAAAGTATAAAAACCCCGCAACCAATGACTTTTTGGTTGTATTAACATGAATAAAGCCAGCTATGCTGTTTAGCAGAGCAAAAAATACAGTGAGGCACGAGTGGATATTCGTGAAGTAAAGCCCGGCTATGTGGACAGCAAAAAAAGCACCATTAAGATCCATATATCCGAGCTAAAAATTGGTATGTACGTTTCCAAGTTGGATCGAGCTTGGGAGGAAACTCCCTTCTTGATGCAAGGGTTTATGATTGAAAGTCTGGATGACATAGACACGGTGGCCGAATATTCCCAACACGTGTGGATAGATGCTGTCAAAGAAGAATGGGTTCCTCCTGAGTTGCGTGGCGTCTCTGGCAAACCTATTGCCAAAGTGAAAACTTACATCAACAAAGTCGATGCCAAAAAAGAACATGATGCAGCCATCGGGGTCTATCGTGAAGCGCGCCGGTTAACCAAAACCTTGTTGGATGATGCTCGCTTGGGTGGGGTGGTAAACACTCAGCAAGCCAAAGAAACCGTTAAAGATTGTGTGGGCAGTATTCTGCGCAACCCAGATGCCTTGCTGTGGATGTCACGCATGCGCAGCGAAGATAATTACACGGCAGAACACTGTTTAAACGTCTGTATTTTGGCGATAGCATTTGGTCGCCATTTGGGCATGAGCGAAGCCGAATTAGAAAAGCTTGGGTTGTGCGGTTTATTGCATGACGTAGGAAAAATGCGTGTGCCTTCAGAGATATTAAATAAACCCGATAAGCTAACGGAAAAAGAATTTAATATCATCAAAGCGCACTCTGTTCATGGACGCAATTTATTGATGTCATCCCCCGGTGTGCCCAATATCGCGGTAGATGTTGCTTACAGCCATCATGAGAAAATTGACGGCACGGGTTACCCGCGCAAATTAAAAGCGTCTGGCATTTCCGACTATGCACGTATAGTCGCCATCGTAGATGCTTACGATGCCATGACCGCCGATCGCTGTTACTCCAAAGCCATACCGAGCACGGAAGCGCTAAAAATTATTTTTAAAGATCGTGGTACCCATTTTGATGAGCGTCTAGCGCTGGAATACATCAAATGTGTAGGGCTTTATCCGCCTGGCAGTATTGTTGAATTAGTGAATGGTTTAGTGGGTATAGTGCTAGAAACCAATTACCGTTACCGCCATTTACCTAAAATTATTGTGGTGCACGATCTGCACAAGCCTCTTGATAAAGAGCGCATCATTTCATTGGATGATGTGGAAAAGAAAGTACTGGATAAAACGTATTTAATTCGTCGCGCATTGAGTGATGGTAGCCACGGTATTTATATTCGTGAGTATCGCGAGAAAGGGTTGGTTTTTAGTTTGTGAAATAACCCTATCTGCGGTGATAAAAAGAACGGCCTGTTTTTTAACAGGCCGTTCTTTTTTGTGGCTACAAACGTTTAGTTTTTATCTGGTGTTAATTTCGATTTGGGCTTTTGAATAATCACCGTTGTTGTTTTCTTCTCGGCAGTTTTTGTTGTTGTCGGTTTTGATCTTCGTGGTTGATCGTTACGCTGGTTTCTAGTGTCCGCATTACCATGAGCTGGTTTTCTCGGTGCGCGAGGTTTGTCTGTATTTGGCGCGGTTGCATCACCGCGTAGCGCTTCGCGATGGCGATTGCCACCTCGATTTTGGTTGCCTCTGCCAGTTTCTTCCAACGCGGATTTAGGTAAATTCAAGGTTTCGGTTTTGTATTTACCCGGTTCAATCCCCTCTAAAGTCCAAGTCCCAATTTTTACGCGCACCAATCGCAGGGTGGGATGACCTACAGCCGCCGTCATGCGACGTACCTGACGGTTGCGCCCCTCAGTAATCACAATTTCTAGCCATTGCGTGGGGATATTGGCACGCTCACGAATGGGTGGGTTTCGTTCCCACAGTTTGGGGGTGGGAATTAATCGCACGTCGGCAGGTTGCGTCATACCATCATTCAGCTCCACACCTTGGCGCAATTTCGTGAGTGCATAACTATTGGGTGCCCCTTCTACTTGTACCCAATAGGTTTTGGGTAATTTGTGAGCGGGGTGAGCAATGTGGTGTTGTACTTGGCCATCATCCGTGAGCAGTAGCAAACCTTCGGAATCATGATCCAATCGCCCAGCCGGATAGACGTGAGGAATCCTAATAAATTGCGCCAAAGTAGGGCGGTTATCACCGTCGGTGAACTGTGATAAAACACCATAGGGCTTATTGAACAAAATGAGAGCAGCCATAATTTCTATCGATCAAAGTGTGAGTATAAAAAGCGTCAAGTTTCGCGCAGGAGCGGAAGTCTACGAATGCCAAAAGTGTACATCACTGTTATACTGCGCGCGCTTTATTAAGCCGCTAAGGGCTTATTTTTTTCCAGAATTCTGATGTCCCTATTCCTGATTTTCCGATTGATGGGTGCCGTGTGTTTTGGTGCACGGCGCTTGTTTGATTCAACTGCCCGCATAACGGAGTAAACCTAGCAATGACCGATTCTAAGATTATCTACACCCAAACTGACGAAGCACCCGCATTAGCCACTTACTCGTTACTCCCTATTGTTCAGGCATTTACTCAATCATCCGGCATTGTTATCGAAACTCGCGATATTTCTCTTTCCGGCCGTATTATCGCTGCGTTCCCTGAGTTTCTCACTGAATCACAACGCATTGGCGATCATTTGGCAGAATTGGGCAAATTGGCTACCACTCCGGAAGCCAACATCATCAAATTGCCAAACATCAGCGCCTCCATTCCACAGTTGAAGGCAGCGATCAAAGAATTGCAATCACAGGGTTATGCCTTGCCCGATTATCCAGAAACACCCTCTACCGATGCTGAAAAAGACGCTAAAGCACGTTACGACAAAATCAAAGGCTCTGCGGTAAACCCTGTGTTGCGTGAAGGTAACTCAGACCGCCGTGCACCATTGTCTGTGAAAAACTACGCGCGCAAAAATCCACACAAAATGGGCGCTTGGTCCGCGGATTCTAAATCACACGTTGCGCACATGAGCGGTGGTGATTTCTACGGTAGTGAAAAATCTGCATTAATTGCGGATGCAGGCACTGTAAAAATCGAATTAGTTGCACAGGATGGCAGCGTAAAAGTATTGAAAGAGTCTACCAAAGTATTGGCGGGCGAAATTATTGATGCATCTGTTCTGAGTAAAAAAGCACTGCGTGCCTTTATTGCAGAGCAAATAGACGATGCGAAAGCCAAAGGTGTGCTCCTATCTGTGCATTTGAAAGCGACGATGATGAAAGTGTCCGACCCGATTATTTTCGGTCACTTTGTATCGGTATTTTATGCGCCAGTTCTGGAGAAACATGCAGCGGTATTAGGTGAGTTGGGTGTTGATGTAAACAATGGTATTGGTGATCTCTACACCAAAATCAAATCCTTGCCAGCAGAAAAACAAGCGGAAATTGAAGCTGATATCAGTGCGCTTTATGCGACTCGCCCAGCCTTGGCCATGGTAAATTCTGACAAGGGCATTACCAACTTACATGTTCCTAGCGACGTGATTGTGGATGCATCCATGCCAGCCATGATTCGTGATTCCGGCAAAATGTGGAACACCGAAGGCAAGTTGCAAGATACGAAAGCCTGTATTCCCGATCGCTGCTACGCCGGTGTATATCAAGTGGTTATTGATGACTGCAAAAAACACGGTGCATTCAACCCAGTGACCATGGGCAGCGTGCCTAACGTAGGTTTGATGGCACAAGCCGCCGAAGAATACGGTTCACACGATAAAACCTTCAAAATCCCTGCTGCAGGCGTTGTGCGTGTTGTGGATGCTGCTGGTAAGGTTCTACTTGAACAATCAGTAGAAGAGGGCGATATCTGGCGTATGTGCCAAGTGAAAGATGCGCCTATTCAGGATTGGGTAAAGCTCGCCGTGAATCGTGCCCGTGCATCCAACACACCAGCCGTTTTCTGGTTAGACCCAAAGCGTGCGCATGATGCGCAATTGATCACCAAGGTAAACACCTACCTGAAAGATCATGACACCACTGGCCTTGAGATTTACATCAAAACCCCAGAGGAAGCGACACAATTCTCCTTGGATCGTATCCGTGCGGGTAAAGACACTATCTCTGTAACGGGCAACGTATTGCGCGACTACCTCACTGACTTGTTCCCCATCATGGAGTTAGGTACTTCTGCCAAAATGTTGTCTATCGTTCCACTGATGAACGGCGGCGGCTTGTTTGAAACGGGTGCCGGTGGTTCTGCGCCTAAGCACGTACAACAATTCGTAGAAGAAGGGCATTTACGCTGGGATTCTTTGGGTGAGTTTCTTGCTTTGGCCGAGTCATTGGATCACTTTGGTAATGTCACCAAAAATGCAAAAGCCAAAGTATTTGCCAAAACCTTGGATCAAGCTAATGGCGCTTTCCTCGACAACAACAAATCACCAGGCCGTGCGGCTGGCGAGTTGGATAACCGTGGCAGCCATTTCTACTTGGCATTGTACTGGGCGCAAGCCTTGGCTGCTCAAAATGACGATGCTGAATTGAAAGCCAAGTTCACTCCCGTGGCCAAAACCTTAACGGATAACGAAACAAAAATCGTCGAGGAGTTAAAAGCTGCTTCAGGTAAACCAGTCGATTTGGGTGGTTATTACCGCTTGGATGAAACCAAAGCCTTCAATGCATTGCGCCCAAGTGCAACGTTGAATGCAGCTTTAGCTGCCATTGCCTAAATTGCAGCTGTGAGATGTAAGAAGCCTCTGGGTGTGAATTCAGAGGCTTTTTTATTGGCACACTAACTGCTGACGATTATTTAACCGAACGAACAGCTAGATGATTGTCAGCTTTAATTAGGCGGGAATCGCCGTTGAGCGCGTCCGCAAGTTACTGATAGTTGCTCCAGCAGGAGCACTAATATTGATAGCATGCAGCCCTTTATCGCCCTTGATGATATCAAAGGTAACTTCTTGCCCAGCTTTCAGTGTTTTATACCCATCCATTGTGATGGCTGAGTAGTGAGCGAATAAATCTTCGCCGCCTTCTGTAGCCACAATAAAGCCATAACCTTTGGCATTATTAAACCATTTGACGGTACCTGTTGGCATGATGGAGTCCCTCGGCCTAAGTGACGCACTTGAAATCATCACTTTCGTTATTATTATCCCAAGTACTGCTATTGCTCGGGTGCTATAGACTGGTGATACATTATTGTTCTTTTATGGGCGAACTGCTGTATTTGTGTGCAGTGTCGATCTGTTTTTATCCAACATTTGAACCAAAGTCAAGCATTTATCCGTATTAGGGCTCGTTATGCCAATGAGTTACAATACTGAGTGTCGACTAATCATTTTATTTTTGTATTGAATCTCTATGAGCAATCTGCAAAACCTTCAACTAACCTTAGCTAAAGACGGCGATGATTCTGCCGATGAATTTGATGGCGGTCTTGCTGTCATAAGTGCAAGAGCGAAACCAAAGCTAAAGCGCCCACCCATGTACAAGGTGATGCTGCTGAATGATGACTACACACCCATGGATTTTGTGGTGGAGATATTGGAAACTTTTTTTTCCATGTCGCGCGAACAAGCAACCAAGGTTATGTTAACCGTACATATTCATGGCAAAGCAGTTTGTGGCATCTATACTCGAGATATAGCGGAAACAAAAGCGGCGCAAGTGAATCAATATTCAAGAGAGAATCAACATCCTTTACTGTGTGAAATTGAAGCGGTTGAAGATGATGAGAGTCAGTAAAAGCTAGTTTCTGTTTGTGTAGACCAGAAGAGGGTAAGAGCGATGTTAAGTAAAGATCTTGAAGTAACGTTAAATCTCGCCTTCAAAGGTGCGCGCTCGAAGCGACATGAATTCATGACAGTTGAGCATCTGCTGTTGGCATTGATTGATAATGATTCCGCTGCAAACGTATTGCGTGCGTGCGGTGCAGATTTGATGAGTTTGCGTAAAGAGCTCATCGAATTTGTGGATTCTACAACACCACTCATTCCTGAAAATGATTCAGAGCGCGAAACTCAACCTACTTTAGGTTTTCAGCGTGTACTACAGCGTGCTGTGTTCCATGTGCAATCGTCTGGCAAACAAGAAGTGACTGGTGCGAATGTACTGGTGGCGATTTTTAGTGAGCAAGAAAGCCAAGCGGTTTACTATTTAAAACAACAAAGCATCGCTCGTATAGATGTGGTGAATTACATCACTCACGGTATTCACAAAGTGTCTGGTCACACTGACCATTCACATGACCATCATCCACAAGCACAAGAAAATCACGATGAAGAATCCGGTGGCAGTGAATCAGCTGCACAAGGTGCTTTGGAGAATTATGCATCCAATTTAAATGAAGCGGCTATGCAAGGTCGGATAGATCCATTAGTGGGTCGCGATGAGGAAGTTGAGCGTGTATGTCAAATTCTTTCTCGTCGCCGCAAAAATAATCCATTGCTTGTTGGCGAATCTGGCGTCGGTAAAACAGCCATTGCAGAAGGTTTAGCAAAACGTATTGTGGATGGCGATGTGCCTGAAGCCTTATCAGATAGTATTGTTTATTCACTGGATATGGGTGCGCTTTTGGCGGGTACTAAATATCGCGGTGATTTTGAGAAGCGTTTTAAAAGCTTATTGAACGAACTCAAAAAGCAAAAAAATTCGATTTTATTTATCGACGAAATTCATACCATCATCGGTGCTGGCGCAGCATCTGGTGGGGTCATGGATGCTTCCAACTTATTGAAACCGCTCTTGTCATCCGGTGAAATCCGTTGCATGGGTTCAACGACCTATCAAGAGTTCCGCGGTATTTTTGATAAGGATCGCGCGCTTTCACGTCGCTTCCAAAAAGTGGATGTGGATGAGCCAACGGTTGATGAGACTTACCAAATTTTGAAAGGCTTAAAAAGCCGTTTCGAGAAGCATCACAATTTGCGCTACACCGATGCCGCTCTGCGGGCAGCCGCTGAATTAGCTGCGCGTTACATTAACGACCGTTTCTTGCCAGATAAAGCGATTGATGTGATCGATGAAGCGGGTGCTTATCAACAATTGCAAACTGCCAGCAAGCGTAAGAAAACCATTGGCGTAGTGGATGTTGAAAATGTCGTCGCCAAAATTGCACGCATTCCTCCGAAAAGTGTGTCGTCTTCTGATAAAGAGCAATTGCGTAAATTGGATCAGAATTTGAAGATGACCGTGTTTGGTCAAGATGAAGCGATTGATACCTTGGCTACAGCGATTAAATTATCGCGCGCTGGTTTGGGCAGCAGCGATAAGCCAATCGGTTCCTTCTTGTTTGCAGGCCCAACCGGTGTGGGTAAAACGGAAGTCTCTCGTCAGCTCGCCAAAGCGATGGGTATGGAGTTGATTCGCTTCGATATGTCTGAATATATGGAGCGTCATACCGTATCGCGTTTGATTGGTGCGCCTCCCGGTTATGTAGGTTTTGACCAAGGTGGTTTGCTGACAGATGCCATCAACAAACAGCCACATTGTGTGCTGTTGTTAGATGAAATAGAAAAAGCCCATCCTGAAGTTTTCAACTTGTTGTTACAAGTAATGGATCACGGTACTTTGACGGACAACAATGGTCGCAAGGCGGATTTCCGTAACGTGATTTTGATCATGACTACCAATGCGGGTGCTGATGTCATGAGCCGTGCGTCTATCGGCTTCACGCATCAGGATCACACCAGCGACGGCATGGAATCGATCAAGAAAATGTTTACGCCAGAGTTCCGCAACCGCTTAGATGCGATTGTGCAGTTCGGTTCATTGACCTTGAATACCATCAAAACTGTGGTTGATAAGTTCCTGATGGAATTGCAAACACAGTTGGATGATAAACATGTCACTTTGGAAATCAGTGATGAGGCACGCGAGTGGTTGGCCATTCACGGTTATGATGTGAAAATGGGTGCACGACCAATGGCGCGTTTGATTCAAGAAAAATTGAAGAAACCTTTGGCGGAAGCGATTTTGTTCGGTGAACTTTCACACGGTGGTGGTACTGTTGCTGTGGGTGTGGATGATATTGAAGATAAAATCACTATTGAGATCAAGGCCAAGCAAGCGCAACCGGCCTAAGTTGGTATCAGCAGTTAGAAACAAAAAAGCCGCAGAGATGCGGCTTTTTTGTTGATGTTTGGTGCTTTTTTGAAGGCAGGCTAACAAATTAGCGCGCGCGATAGGTGATGCGGCCTTTGGTTAAATCGTAAGGGGTCATTTCAACCTTAACTTTGTCGCCAGTCAGAATGCGGATGTAGTTTTTACGCATTTTACCGGAGATATGAGCAGTCACTACGTGACCGTTTTCCAGCTTAACGCGGAAGGTGGTATTAGGCAGGGTATCAACCACTTCGCCGTCGAATTCAATGTTGTCTTCTTTTGCCATGCGGCAGTTTCCTCAATTTTTTGCGGTGGTTTTCGCGGTACCGAACAGTCAAATCGTGCGGTTTTTGTATCCTATCGTGGCCTTTTAATGGGCTCAGATAGGGGGCTAAAAAAATAGGCGTGAATTGTGCCTTAATTAACCACCCGCGCCAAGGGGAGCGACTACAAATCCGTGGTTTATGCCGTAATTAGGCGCATTTATATTGCGGTTTGGCGATTTTTCAGGCGGGAATTAGCGTTGTTGGTTGGATCTAGGTTTTAATTAAGTCTCATCCAGCGCCGATTTACCAGTAACTCTAATGGACGATATTGGATTTTGTAGTTCATTTTTTCACATTCTTTAATCCAATAGCCCAAGTACAGGTAGTTCAGTCCGAGTGATCGAGCTTTTTCAATTTGTGCGAGTATGGCGAATTTGCCAATTCCGCGCTGTTCTTCTTCTGGATCGTAAAAGGTGTAAACCGCTGATAATCCATCACCTAATTGATCGCAGACGGAAACCCCAATAAGCCGTCCCTCCAAGCGGAACTCAATCAACTGAGTGACACCCCATTCGCGGGTTAAAAAAGCGTTGTACTGCTCTTCTGAGGGCGGGTACATATCACCGTCCTGATGGCGGCTTTCAATGTAGCGGGCGTAGAGGTTGTAATGTTCAGGCGTTTTAATATCGGCCACAGTGCCCATTACAAGATCCTGATTTTTTAGCCAACAGCGGCGTTGGCTGCGGTTGGGTTTAAAGTCGCGTACGGCAATGCGGCAGGAGATGCAGGCTTGGCAGCGTAGACATTGTGGTCGATACAAATGGGCGCCGCTGCGCCGAAAACCCAGTTGCGATAGTTGTGTGTAGAGGGTGGGATCTATAGCTGCTTCAGGGTCGACAAAAACTGTAGTGGCTTCCTGACCATCTAAATAGCTACAAGGGTGTGGTTGGGTGGCAAATAATTTCAGTGTCGAAAGATCAGTCATGATCATTCCCCCAGCCGGATTAGTCCCAATGCGCCAGAGTTAACGTTGACCAAGATGAAGCGTAAGGCGCGGGTAGATGCGTAAAGTTTACCAGCATTTGTTGGAATTCTTCACGCGACATTTCCACCGCCCCTAAGCTAAATAAATGATCGTTTGCCACTTGGCAGTCAATCAGTCGAAAATCCCACACCAGCAGTTGGCGTACTAAATAGGCAAAGCCAACTTTAGAGGCATTATCCGCGCGGCTAAACATGGATTCGCCAAAGAATATTTTCCCAAGTGCCATGCCATACAAACCTCCGACTAAATCATCACCCAGCCAAACTTCAACCGAATGCGCTATGCCGCGCTCATGTAGAGCGCTGTAACCCGCGATAATGTCATCACTTATCCACGTGCCATCGGCATATGTGCGTGGCGCAGCACAAGCACGCATGACCGCGCGAAAACAATGATCAAACGTCACCCGATAAATTCCTTTGCGCAGCGTTTTCCGCAGGCTTTTGGAAATGTGTAACTGCGATGGAAACACCACCGTGCGTGGGTTAGGGCTCCACCACAAGATAGGGTCACCGGGATTAAACCACGGAAAAATACCTTGGTGATAAGCCGCCAAAATTCGTTCAGGGGATAGATCACCACCCACAGCCAAGAGACCATTGGGTTCATCCAGCGCCAGCGAGGGATCTGGAAAACCATAGTGTTTGGGTGAAAGCCAGGGAATCGGTGCCATGTGTTTATCGGTAGCGTGTAAAAGATGACTATACAGATCACTATAAAAAAGCCGCTCAGTGAGCGGCTTGTTATCTGGTTGGATAAATTACAAATTATCCAAATACTTTTCCGCATCCAGTGCCGCCATACAACCGGCACCCGATGAGGTAATCGCTTGACGATAGACATGGTCAGCCACATCGCCCGCAGCAAATACACCGGGAATATTGGTGGCGGTTGCGTTGCCGTGCAAGCCGCTTTGAACGATTAAGTAACCATCCTTCATCTCTAACTGGCCAGCAAAAATATCGGTATTGGGTTTGTGACCAATGGCGATAAATACACCAGCGACATCAATTTCTTGTGTGCTGCCATCGGTGGTGCTTTTCAAACGTAAGCCACTCACGCCAGCATCACCGCCGAGCACTTCTTCCAATTGATGATTCCAAATAATTTTAATATTGCCATTCGCGGCTTTTGCAAAGAGTTTGTCTTGCAAAATTTTCTCTGATTTCAATTTGTCGCGACGGTGAATCAAGGTCACTTCACTGGCGATATTCGATAAATACAGCGCTTCCTCAACAGCAGTATTACCACCGCCCACAACCGCTACTTTTTGGTCGCGATAGAAGAATCCATCACAAGTTGCGCAAGCACTTACCCCTTTGCCCATGAAAGCTTCTTCTGAAGCCAAACCTAAATACTGGGCAGAGGCGCCTGTGGCAATAATCAAGGCATCGCAAGTGTAGGTATTGGAGCCAACCAGTTTAAAGGGGCGTTCAGTGAGCACGGTTTCGTGAATATGGTCGAAAATGATCTCGGTGTTAAAACGCTCGGCGTGTTCCTGCATTTGCACCATTAAATCCGGGCCTTGCAAATCGTGTGGGCCACCAGGCCAGTTTTCCACCTCAGTGGTGGTGGTTAATTGACCACCTTGTTGCATACCGGTAATGATCACTGGTTTTAGGTTGGCGCGTGCAGCGTAAATTGCAGCGGTATAACCCGCAGGGCCAGAGCCAAGAATAATTAAGCGGTGGTGTTGTACGTCACTCATAACGATGTCCTTAGACTGGTATTAACATTTAAGTAGGAGGCTGGTTTTCGATGGGGTGTTGCCAATGTGGGGGCATCATAGGCGAATCACAACAGCGGCGCAAAATTGTATGGCGCTATTCGGCGAATTAGGCAAAGCTATAGTGACGAAACCTTCTATAAACAGGTGCAATGTGACTGAACAGCCTCTATCGCCCCCCATTGAATCACCTTGTATACGTAATTGTTGTTTGGATGATAATAATATTTGTTTAGGGTGTTATCGCAGCCTGCAGGAAATTGTGGGTTGGGGTAGTGCTACAGAGGCTCAAAAACGCTCCATATTGCTCAATATTGAAGAGCGGAAAAGAAAAATCCCCGCTAGATATTCCTAACGGGGATTTTTTCAGAGGTATTGCCTTAATAATTAAGCTTTACGACGGCGACCCGCCAAGAAACCTAACAAGCCTAATCCCAACAGCGCGAAAGGAGCTGGCTCGCTAACAGTGATTGGGTTGAAATCGTCACGGAATTCGAAGTTCAAAATATCGTGGAAGCCACCACCAGCACCGGTGCCTGAAGTGAAACCTACGAAAGCATCGGGTGAACCTAGTACAGTTTCCAAATCGACAGTCAAGCTAAGCAATGCGATTGCAGAGCGGAGGCCGCTATCAGACAAACGAACTTCCAGAAGATCGGTTGCGCCGTTGTAATCAACCCACGCTGTCCAAATGTCACCATTGTTCATGCGTGGTGATACAGAGGTTTGCACAACAGAATCGATATTACCTTCCAAGTTAATGCCAACATGGTTGCCATTGTTGTCATCCCAGCTGCCATTATTCCAAGTATCGAACTCGATACCAACGCTGTCCGCCAAACCACTGTAGCCAATACCGCCACCAATACCACCGGCAGTGTTAGATACCGTTTGTACAACAAACACTAAACCGTCAGCCCCTTGGCCGTCGTTATCGCTTATGCCCATTGGGTTGCTGATACGGAAATCAAAACGAGCACTAAAAGAAGCTTGGTTGTTGAGTGAAATGGCATTTGTCAGAAATGCACTACCGCCTTGGCTCAGGTTATCTGTCAAGCGCAGCGCATTGTCTGGAGTTGTAGGGTTGGCAATAGCAGCGGTAGAGCCGTTCAGTTGAAAGTCTGAGAGGTCAGAGAAATCACTGTAAGAAACGGTTAATGCTTGTGAGCCAGCGCTGAGCAAAGTGAGGGCGATGGCGGCGGAGAGTTTTTTCATGGTTAGATCCTCGAAAGTCCTTGGTTATGAGTAAGTATTTATGGCTCCCTGGTGGGTTGAGCACCAAAGAGTTATCCAAACTAAAGGATTCGGCATGGCAGGCAGAATTTGTGCCATGAGCTTAACTCTTTGTATTAGAAGTATTTTTGTAAATAGGGTGGGAGCAACTTGTAAAATATCCTGACATCTTATGTGTTAGACACAAGGTTTTGTGGATTGCTTGTGGTAAATCTCTCGCTAGTAATTACAATAGCCCCCTCATAGATATAAGAACTCATCAGGATTCCAGTTTGAAACCCATATCTCCACAACGCAAAGCGCCACCTTCGGAGCACGCCTCGAACCTCTTGGTGCGTTTGCTAAAAGAGGGTGCCCTTATAGGTTTGGGTGCCATCTGTTTGTATTTGTTGATGGCTATGTTCACCTATGACCCTAATGATCCGGGGTGGTCGCGCACGGGCGATAATCCTGTTGTACAGAACGCGGGTGGCCCCTTTGGTGCTTGGTTGGCGGATGTATTTTTTTCGCTTTTTGGTTATTTGGCCTATTTGTTTCCAGTGATGATTGCCTATCGCGCATGGTTGGTTCTGAAAGATCGTACCCGTGAGCGCGACATTGATTGGTTATTTTTTGGCTTGCGGGCGGTGGGGTTAGTGTTGGTGATGGTTGCGGGAACCGGTATCGCGGCTATGCATTACAGCGGCGGCGAATCGGTATTGCCTTACTCTAACGGCGGCTTGGTGGGAGCTGCAGTGTCTGATGGAGTCGATGGTGCTTTTAGTCACACCGGCGGTACTTTGCTTCTCCTGTCGCTGTTTTTAGTGGGCATGACCATTTTCACCGATCTCTCGTGGTTGAAGTTGATGGAAGATATTGGTCGCTGGACCCTGATCGGTATCAACAAAGGCCTAGAGAAGTGGCAGGTTTACCAGCGTGAGCGCAATGAAAAGCAAATTGCTACCAAAGCGCAGGAGCATCGCCGCGAAGTCGTAGTGCAGCATGCAAAGGTTGAGGCTAAGCGCACAGCACCGGTGATTATCGAAGAACCTGTTAAGAAGAAGCCCGCACCCAGCCCGCGTGTTGATAAAGAGAAGCAGCCCTCCTTATTTGAGGCCTTGGAACCTGCCGTAGGGCAGTTGCCACCGTTGAATCTGTTGGATCCTGCCGATAAACGTAGTGACAAGGGCTATTCCAAGGAGTCGCTGGAAGCCATGTCAAAATTACTGGAGCTGAAACTCAAGGATTTTAGTATTGATATCGAAGTGGTGTCGGTACAGCCCGGCCCTGTAGTGACACGTTTTGAAATCCAGCCAGCGCCAGGTATTAAAGCCAGCCGCATCTCCGGCCTCGCAAAAGACTTGGCTCGCTCGCTCGCGGTAGTGTCGGTGCGGGTAGTAGAAGTTATCCCTGGTAAATCGGTAATGGGGATTGAGATTCCTAACTCACATCGTGAAATTGTTAGACTGTCCGAAGTTATTTCATCGGAATTGTATGATCAAGCCAAGTCACCACTGACCATGGCGTTGGGGCACGATATCTCAGGTGAACCTGTTGTTGCGGATCTCGCCAAAATGCCGCATTTATTGGTAGCAGGTACAACCGGTTCCGGTAAATCGGTGGGCGTGAACTCCATGTTGCTCAGCCTATTGTATAAATCCACCCCCAAAGAAGTGCGTTTGATTTTGGTGGACCCCAAGATGTTGGAGTTGTCGGTCTACGATGGCATCCCTCATTTATTAACACCAGTCATTACTGACATGAAAGATGCGTCCAATGGTTTGCGTTGGTGTGTGGGTGAGATGGAGCGCCGTTACAAACTCATGTCGGCCATGGGCGTGCGAAACCTCGCGGGTTTCAATCGTAAAATTGATGAAGCCAACAAAGCTGGAACACCAATTCCAGATCCACTTTTTAAACCGGAAGACAATTTTGAAGCCGGAGCAGAAGTCGCGACGGCACCCAATTTGGAAACCTTGCCGTGCATCGTGGTGGTGATCGATGAGTTTGCCGACATGATGATGATTGTGGATAAGAAAAAAGTTGAACAACTGATCTCGCGTATTGCTCAAAAAGCGCGTGCGGCGGGTATTCACCTTATTCTTGCTACGCAACGTCCATCGGTGGATGTGATCACAGGTTTGATTAAAGCCAACGTGCCCACGCGCATAGCATTCCAAGTGTCCTCGAAAATTGATTCGCGTACCATTCTTGATCAAGGTGGTGCAGAGCAGTTACTGGGTCATGGTGATATGTTGTATTTGCCATCCGGCACCTCAGTACCTATACGTGTTCATGGTGCATTTGTGGATGACCATGAGGTGCACCGCGTAGTGGCGGATTGGAAAAAACGCGGCACACCGGATTACATTGATGGTATTACCGACGATAGTAATAATTCGATTCCCGTCCCCGGTATTCCCAGTGAAGGTGGCGAAGAGGGGGGCGATAGTGAAAACGATGCGCTCTATGACGAAGCTGTCGCTTTTGTCATTGAATCACGCAAAGCTTCTATTTCATCGGTGCAACGCAAACTGCGCATCGGCTACAACCGTGCTGCACGTTTAATTGAAACTATGGAGGCAGCGGGTGTTGTCTCCAGCGCAGGGCATAATGGGAATCGTGAAGTCTTAGTGCCGGGAGGGCGAGATTAGCATTTAGCTCAGGTTCAGCTCAACACTTTAGGATGTAAACAGCGTATTAGCGCAACTTTTTAATAGCTGTCACAAACAATTCTTTTAGGATCACTATGAATTTTTTATCGCGCATTATTTTTTCATTGGGCTTGGTGCTCGCATTCAGCGCTAACGCCGCTGATGACCAAGCGGCTGCTGATTTACGCCAATTGCTGGATGCCATGAATACCCTGCAAGGTAACTTTGTACAAACCACTTACGACAAAAAAGGCGTCGAGCAAGAAAAGAGCAGCGGCGATTTTATGTTAATGCGCCCGGGAAAATTCTATTGGAAAACTATCGAGCCAATGCCGCAGTTGTTAGTCTCCAACAATAAAACCATTTGGCTATATGATCCGGATTTGGAAACGGTCACTGAACGCGCATTTACCGATGAGTTGCGTGAAGCACCGGCAATGTTGCTGAGTGCGGATATTGAAAAATTGCGCAAAAATTTCACTATCACTCGCCGTGATAGCGATAAAACGGTAGAAAAATTTACCTTAACACCCAAGGCGACTGAGGGGTTATTTCAGCAACTCACATTGGTGTTTAGCGCTAAGCAACTCGCGGAATTTGTCATTCAAGATAGCCTCGGCCAAGTAACGCGCTGTGCTCTGAGTAATGTGCAGCGCAATACCAGCTTGCCGGAAGAAAAGTTTTATTTTATTCCGCCCGAAGGCGTTGAGTTAATTAAAGACTAATGGATCTCTTTGGCACGCCAGCACCGGCCTATCAGCCACTTGCAGCGCGCATGCGCCCGCGTCATCTGGATGATTATATTGGCCAAGAACATTTATTAGGTGCTGGCAAACCCCTGCGCGAAGCGATTGCGCGCGGTCAATTGCATTCCATGATTCTGTGGGGGCCACCGGGGGTTGGCAAAACCTCGCTCGCTAAATTATTTGCCGAGCAAGCGGAAGCACGTTTTGAAACCCTGTCAGCAGTGCTCGCGGGCGTAAAAGAAATTCGTGCGGCAGTAGCAGCGGCGCAACAAGAGCGAATCTCTACTCGCCGCAAGACTATTTTGTTTGTCGATGAAGTGCATCGTTTTAATAAATCCCAGCAGGATGCATTTCTGCCCTATGTAGAAGATGGTACTTTTATTTTTATCGGTGCCACTACCGAAAACCCCTCGTTTGAATTAAATAATGCGCTGCTTTCGCGCTGCCGTGTGTATGTATTGCGCGGTTTACAGCCTGAACAATTACAAGCTGTGCTGCGCCAAGCGCTCGCGGATAAAGCGCGTGGTTTGGGTGAGCAACACATTCACATTGATGAAGATACGTTAATGACACTCGCGCAAGCTGCCGATGGTGATGCGCGCAAAGCACTTAATTTATTAGAAATTGCTGCCGACCTTGCAGACGAGCAAGGTGATCACAAAACTATCAATGAGGCAGTGTTAGCCGAAGTACTCGCCAGTGATGTGCGTCGCTTTGATAAAGGTGGCGATATTTTTTACGAACAAATTTCGGCATTACATAAATCGGTACGCGGCTCATCGCCCGATGGCGCACTCTATTGGTTAGCGCGTATGTTGGATGGCGGTTGCGATCCACTCTATATCGCCCGTCGCGTAGTGCGCATGGCGAGTGAAGATATTGGTAATGCTGATCCGCGTGCCTTGCCCTTGTGTTTGTCCGCATGGGATGTGCAAGAGCGCCTCGGTAGTCCAGAGGGTGAATTAGCCATCGCCCAAGCCGTCGTTTATTTGGCCTGCGCACCCAAAAGTAATGCTGTGTATAATGCCTTCAACCAAGTCATGGCCGATGTTCGTTCACAACCGGCTTACGATGTTCCCCTGCATTTACGTAATGCCCCTACCAAACTCATGAAAAATATGGATTATGGTGCTGAATATCGTTACGCCCACGATGAGCCAGGTGCTTACGCAGCCGGTGAAAATTATCTGCCAGAAGACATAGCCGCCGCGCGTTACTACCAACCAGTGGAACGCGGTTTGGAGTTAAAAATTCAAGAGAAGCTGGCTCATTTTCGCGCGTTGGACAAGCAAAGTAATAAGCAACGGTATAACAAATAATGATGCAGTGGCTAGCAATCGCATTAGGTGGTGCATTAGGTTCGGTTGCACGTTTCGCAGCAGTCGGTTATTTAACGCCTCTCTTTGCAGCGCTTAAATTTCCGTTTGGCACTTTTGTTGTTAATATCCTCGGCTCATTTTTAATAGGTATTGCCTATGTATTCTTAGTGGAAAAAACAACGCTGGCTGTAGAGTGGCGTTTATTTTTTATCACGGGCGTATTGGGTGGCTTCACAACATTTTCCGCATTCTCGTTGGAAATGTTACAGCTTTGGCAAGAAGGTCATGCTTTTAATGCGATGCTTTATGCCAGTTGCTCCGTCATTTTAGGTTTGGCATTTGCCTATGCTGGCATGTTGCTGGCACAAAAACTTTGTTAACTTTAATCAAGAACGAAAAATTATCATGTTAGATTCAAAATTAATCCGCAATAACCCCGAAGTTGTCGCTAAGGCATTGAGCAAGCGCGGCCTTGTGCTGGATGTAGAAAAAATCAAAGCCTTGGAAGAAACCCGCAAAGCCATCCAAATAAAAACGGAAGCGCTGCAGCAAGATCGCAATGCTCGCTCAAAAGCCATCGGCAAAGCCAAGCAAGCGGGTGAAGATGTTGCTCCCTTGATGCAAGCCGTAGAAAACATCAAGCAAGAATTGGTTGATGCAGAAGCTGAATTGGCTAAAGTTCAAGTTGAATGGGACGATTTTGTAAAAGCCATCCCCAATATGCCGGCAGACGAAGTACCGCTGGGTAAAAGCGATGAAGACAATGTTGAAATACGTCGTTGGGGTATGCCACGCAGTTTCCATTTTCCGATAAAAGATCATGTTGATCTCGGCGCTGATTTAGGTGGTTTGGATTTTGAAGTGGCCACCAAAATTACCAGTTCACGCTTTGCGGTGTTGCGTGGCGGCGTTGCGCGTTTGCATCGCGCACTGGCGCAATTTATGTTGGATACGCACACCAACAAACATGGTTACGAAGAAGTAAACGTGCCCTTTATTGTGAATGCCGACTCGCTTTACGGTACTGGGCAGTTGCCCAAGTTTGAAGAAGATTTATTTAAGCTGACTGATGAGCGCAATCTGTATTTGATCCCAACGGCAGAAGTTCCTGTCACCAATATTTATCGTGATGAAATTGTAGAAGAATCACAATTGCCTATTAAACTCGTGTGTCATTCACCCTGCTTCCGCTCTGAAGCAGGCAGTTATGGTCGCGATACGCGCGGTATGATCCGTCAACATCAATTTGAAAAAGTGGAGTTGGTGCAGTTTGTTCGTCCCGAAGAATCAGATGAAGCGCTGGAGGAATTGGTTGGTCACGCCGAAAAAATCCTACAGGATTTAGGCTTGCCACATCGCACGGTTATTTTATGCGGCGGCGATATTGGCTTCTCATCAGCCAAAACCTATGACATCGAAGTTTGGGTACCATCGCAAAATAAATACCGTGAAATATCTTCCTGCAGCAGCTTCCGCGATTTCCAAGCACGCCGCATGATGGCCCGTTTCCGTAATACTGAAACCGGTAAGCCAGAATTACTGCACACCTTAAACGGTTCTGGTTTAGCGGTTGGTCGTACACTCTTGGCTGTACTGGAAAACTATCAACAGGAAGATGGCAGTGTTACTATTCCTGAAGTCTTGCGCCCTTATATGGGTGGGCAAGATGCGTTATTGCCGGTGTAAAAATAAATCCGAGTAACAACAAATTCCAGTAACAACAAATTCCGGTAACAATAAATTCGAGTGACAATAAATTCCAGTCATCATGGATTTCAATAACATAGAAAGGCGGTGCTCCCTCCTTTCTGATTTTTTCTCGTTTAAATAAGGAAATAAAATGAAAATTTTGCTTTTGGCTACATTATTATCATCATTCTTCATGTTAAGTGGCTGCGGGGGGAAGGATGACAAAAAGTCAGAAAATGTTCCTGTTAATGTTGAACCTCCTCTTATAGTGAATAATCAATATGAAATATCCTTTGATGAAAAAGGATGCTTAATTACTAGTAATGCTGAAGCGACTACAAATGTAAGTGTGGCTGGTAAAGAGTTGCAGTTATTAACATGGAATTGTTCTGTCGGTGAGGAATTTTTTTCTTTTTCGCCTAAGAAAATAGATGTATATCTTGAGTATGATGCAAATCAGGCATGCTATAAAAAAGTCGATGATGAGTTCGTCGATATTGTGTACGGTCTGTCAAATGCACAGTGCGGTGTTCTCGCTGCTCCTTTGAGTCTTCCGATTTATCGAGTTGATATCGTTGAATTTAATGTTGAAGCGAAAATCGATTCAAATGATACGGCTAGTTTTAGTTTTTCATTCAAAATTCAAAATACGGGCAATATGCCTGTGTATTTTTGGAATTATAAGTACATTATTAAACCTTTAGCTGAAGATGGATTTTTTGAAGTGCGGGGAGCTCACCTTAATCAAGGCTTTGGCATACAACCCGCGCACGAATTTTCCAGTGCTGATCTTGGATATGAAAACTCTGTGGGTGGTTTTGATAGAAATAAATCCTACAAGGTCACTTTTTCTGTCTTTGATTATTATGGAACTGAGCTAAGTAGTAGAGAGCTCGATGTTTCTCCTTAGATAGATAAGCAGCATTTATTTCTCATTATTAGATATTTCTATGGACTACTTCCCTGTCTTCCTCGATTTAAAAAGCCGCCGCTGCTTGTTGGTGGGTGGTGGCGATGTGGCTACTCGCAAGGGGCGCTTGCTTTCTAAGGCGGGGGCTCGCTTGCGTGTGGTTGCGCCGGAAATTTCCACAGAGTTGCGTGATTTGGTGGCACAAAATAGTGGCGAGCTTTTTGAGCGGGAATATCAAACCAGCGATTTACAGGATTGTGTGATTGCCATTGCGGCAACCGACATTGAACCCTTGAACGAAAAAATTTCGCAGGATGCCAAAGCGCAGAATATTCCCGTGAATGTAGTCGATAGCCCTGCGTTGTGCACCTATATTACCCCTGCCATTATTGATCGTTCACCTCTCGTGATTGCGATTTCCAGTGGTGGCGAGTCGCCAGTGCTCGCACGTTTGATTCGCGCAAAATTAGAAACCTTAATTCCTACGAGTTATGGCCGTTTGGCACAAATTGCGAGCAGTTGGCGCGACCGTGTGAAAGCACGCTTTAATGATGGGGATAGTCGTCGTCGTTTTTGGGAAAAAATTCTGCAAGGCCCCGCGGCAGAATTAGCATTGAACGGTCAGGAAGATGCTGCTGAAAAGATTATCGCCACCGAAATTGCCAAAGAAGATGACAGTATTACGCAAGGTGAAGTCTATCTAGTGGGCGGCGGCCCCGGCGATCCTGAATTATTAACTTTGCGTGCGTTGCGTTTAATGCAGCAAGCCGATGTGGTTCTTTATGATCGACTCGTTTCTGATGGTGTGATGGAATTAGTGCGTCGCGATGCGGAGCGAATTTATGTAGGCAAGCGTCGCAGTGAGCATGCGATGGAGCAAGAAAATATTAATCAGCTCTTGGTGGATTTAGCGAAACAAGGTAAGCGTGTATTGCGCTTAAAGGGCGGCGATCCGTTTATTTTTGGTCGCGGTGGCGAAGAGATTGAACTGCTTGCGCAAAATCATATTCCGTTTCAAGTGGTGCCGGGTATTACAGCCGCATCCGGTTGTGCCGCTTATGCGGGCATTCCATTAACGCATCGCGATTATGCGCAATCGGTACGCTTTGTGACCGGCCATTTAAAAAGCGATAACACGAATTTACAGTGGCCAGAGTTGTCTAATCCAACACAGACCTTGGTGTTTTACATGGGGTTGGTGGGGTTAAGGGAAATTTGCGAGTCTTTAATTCAACATGGCCGCGTGGCAACGACGCCCGTAGCCTTAATTGAAAAAGGCACTACCCAAGAGCAGCGGGTATTAATTGCAGATTTAAGCTCAATTGCGGATGTGGTTGCCGCACAGGATGTTCATGCACCAACGCTGTTTATAGTGGGGGATGTCGTCAAGTTACACGATAGTTTGAAATGGTTTAAAGCCAAAAATTAACTGTCTCTGTGATATTTGCAGACTTTTCTGACGTAAAAATACTGGAAACCAACAATCTATTCAAGAAAATGATGTAACTGCCGATAATTTGACTGATTCCTTTAAAAGTAACATGTCAGGTGATTCTATGGTTTACCTTGGACCGATTGAGTTGCGTCATACGCGGGTAAAAACCCACACCTATCGCCAACTACCGACAACGGCAGTGGGTGCCTACGGCAAAGGCCGTGATTTGCCTATTCATGCCGAAACCGATGATATTAATCATGCACCGAATGGCGTTGAACGGCGTCGGCAAGAGCGCCGCAGTCAAGGCGATAACCCTTTATTGGAAACTCGCACGGGGCGTGACCGTCGTAAATCCAAACCATCAATTAACATTTCGATTTAAACGGTGATGCTTACTTAAACGGTGATGCTTACGGCGACTGATTTAAAGGCCGGAGTTTTGCTGCGTGGATCATGTGTGGTGCTAATCAGTACATTGGCTTCTGGATAGTAGGCCATCACATTGCCTCGGGGTAAATCGAAGGCAAACACTTTTACATGTTCCATCGCGCCAATCGGCGATCTTAATGTCACTTTATCCCCCGCTTTGATACTTAACTCCTGCATATCATCGGCATTCATTAACACCGACCAGCGTGTGTCGGTGCCGCGATAGGAATCATTTTCTTCATAAATAATCGAATTAAATTGCCCTTCACTGCGAATGCTAGCGAGTAAAAATGGGAAATCCTCAGAAGTGGTTACCGGCGGCAAGCTGCTCGTTAAAAATTGAGCTTTACGATTCGCTGTTTTGAAGTCGGGTGTATCCAATAAGCGATTTTTAATAGTGAATTCTTGTTTGCTACTGCCGATATCTTTTAATTCACTCAAACCAGGAATCGTAGCTGCAATCGCAGCGCGAATAGAATCGTGTTTTTTTAATGCTTGAAAATTTAACGGGGATTTTGGCAACAGACGTTTTCCCAGTTCACACAAAATTTCTACTTCCGGTTTTACATTGTGTAACCGATCAATTCCTCCATCACTTAAGCGAACATAATTAAACATAGATTCTTGCGTGGTAGATTGCCATTCTTCATCGCGTGCGGTGACCGGCAAAATTAAGGCTTCGCTAGTTTCCATGCCGGTAATATGGCCGCGATTAAGTGTGGTGGTTAAATAGACTTTGCAGCCAATATTATCGAGCGCAGTTCGTGCCCAGTCGCTATCGGGTGTGGCGGAAAATAAATTTCCACCCATGATCATGGCTACATCAATTTTCCCTGCGTGTGCTGCCTCTAAGCAGGCGAGAGTGTCCATACCCGCTGTGCGTGGTAACTGCACATCAAAATGTTGTTCCAAGTGATGCAACACATCTTCTGCTAAAATCGGTTTTACGCCCACCGTGCCTATTCCCTGCACATTGCTGTGGCCGCGCAAAGGCAATAAACCTGCCGCCGGTTTGCCAATCATGCCACGCAATAAAGCCAGCATTGCTATAGCTTCGACATTGTCAACACCATGTAAATGATGGGTAATGCCCATGCCCCATGCAAACACCGCATTGTTGGCTTTTGCATAAGCGCTAGCCAGTGCGCGAATTTTTTCTTCGCTAACACCACAATGTTCAGTCAATGTTTCCCAGGAATGCTTATCCATGTCCTGTGCAAACTGCGCAAAATGATCGGTGTGATTTTGAATAAAAACATGATCAATGGTGGCTTGTTCAAGCAAGGCTTTAGCTATGCCTTTTAACAGCGCCAAATCGCTACCAATCTTGGGTTGAATATAATCGGAAGCAATCCAGGTGCCGCCACTCAGCATAGACTTTGCACTTTTGGGTACCGCAAAACGTACCAACCCAGGTTCTTTTGCGGGGTTTATCACAATCACTTGCCCACCGCGTTCGCGACAATTTTTTAATTGATGTACAAAGCGTGGGTGGTTGGATGCAGGGTTGGCACCAATCACAAAAATACAATCGGATTTTCCTAAATCTTCTAATGAGATGGTGGCGGTGCCAGTACCAATCACATTGTATAAACCAACGCCTGTTGCTTGATGGCAATAATACGAACAGTTGTTCACATTATTGGTGCCATACAAACGCGCTAATAATTGCAACACAAAACCTGCTTCATTGGATGAACGACCCGATGAATAAAAAAAACTGCGCTCCGGTGCGGTAGCCGCAAACGCGCGCGCCATTTTATCGAACGCAAAGTCCCAGGTGACCGGAGTATATTTATTGCTATCGCTCGATTTAAACAGCGGTGTATTTAAGCGCCCCAATGTTTCCAATTCTTTGGCAGAAAGCTGCGCAAAATCATCCAGTGTGTGTTCAAAAATTTCAGCAGGAATCGGTGCTTGAATATCGGTACTTTGTGCCTGAATACTTTTATTGCACACTGAAGGGAATTCGTCTTTCTCATTAGTCATGCCACCGCGCTGCCCACCCATCCCCAAGCCGCAAGCTTTACAGGCATTCTTGCTGTTCAGTGCTTTGGCTGAGTTAAGCAAACCAATACGCGCCACGGTTTTCAGTGTATAGAGAACTTTTTTAGGGCCGCCACCGACAATGTTGATGGGTTCCGCTGGGGTAGAGTGATCTGTGGGCATAATTTAATCGGTGTCTTTAACAAAAAGTCATTAGCATTTGGATGGAGGTTAGAACGGCGACGCTTGCTTTGCAATACGTTAAATAGCGGTGTTTGTGGTAGTTGGGCAGCGTGAGGGTTATATGTTGTAATTCTGGTGTTCAATTCTCGGCACTCAATACCTGTTGGGCATTGCTGCCCAACCTAAGTTCTAACCGCAAACGTGATTTTGCAAATACATTAACGCGTGGTGATATTTTTTAACTCGCTCAAGATCTTTATCGGTAACTGCGGGTAGGCGAGTTAAATCTAAATTATCCTGAATGTCTTGAATTTTTACTTGCGTTGCCA
>JACCDR011206503.1_pt1 | contig 80292 bp, 74 predicted proteins | sample 7446431 | NCBI WGS metagenome assembly JACCDR01 (sample SAMN15323443, study PRJNA562643) | freshwater metagenome | isolation source: river surface water | place: USA:Blue River Watershed | collected 2017-08-17
CAATATACTTAAATGGGCGCGCGCGAATGGGTGTCCTTGGGATATATGGACAACTGAGTCTGCTGCTAGAGGCGGCCACCTCAACGTACTTCAATGGGCGCGCGCGAATGGGTGTCCTTGGGATTTACGGACATGTGCATCTGCTGCTAGATCCGGCCACCTTAACATACTCCAATGGGCTCACGCAAATGGATGTCCTTGGGATGGATGGACATGTAGATATGCTGCTGAGTCCGGCCACCTCAACATACTCCAATGGTTACGCGAGAATGGGTGTCCTTGGGACAAAAATGAATGCTTAAAATATATCATGCGTCACCCCAAAGATGTTATTCAAAGAGCACGCGAGAATCCAGTTTTAAGAGAGTTATTTGAATAATTTGCTTAGTTTTTTTAAAATCAAAAGTGAAATTAAATAACTGAAAAATGGACGACGAGACGCTTGCTCACCTCATACTACCATTTGTGGCTAAGAATCAATATCTCCAACTCGCGAGCGTGTCGCAAACCTGGAGGAAAGTACTTAAAAAAATAAAGTACAAGCAGCAAACCAGCCACGAAAGTGTAGTTGCAAGCATACATATGATACAGTGGGCGTGTGAGAATGGATATATTTGCGATCGGCGTACATGTGAGAATGCTGTTAAATCCGGTCATCTCAACATACTCCAATGGTTGCGTGTAAATGAGTGTCCTTGGAGTATATGGACATGTGCATATGCTGCTAAATTCGGCCACCTCAATATACTCCAATGGGTGCGCGCGAATGGTTGTCCTTGGGATGAATGGACATGTGCATATGCTGCTAAATCCGGTCACCTCAACGTACTTCAATGGGCACGCGCAAATGGATGTCCTTGGGATAGATGGACATGTACATATGCTGCTGAATCCGGACACCTCAACGTACTTCAATGGGCACGCGCAAATGGATGTCCTTGGGATAGATGGACATGTGCATATGCTTCTCAATACGGCCACCTCAACATACTTCAATGGGCGCGCGAGAATGGATGTCCTTGGGATAATCGGGCGTGTGAATATGCTGCTAAAGGCGGCCATCTCAATATACTTCAATGGGCACGCGAGAATGGTTGTCCTTGGGATGAGTGGACGTGCGCATATGCTGCTCAATCCGGCCACCTCAAAATACTTCAATGGGCGCGCGAGAATGGATGTTCTTGGAATGAGAAGACATGTGATTATGCTGCTGAATTCGGCCACTTTGATATACTCCAGTGGGCGCGAGCAAATGGGTGCCCTTGGAATAGGAATTTATGCGCATTATGTATTATGCTTCAACCCGAAGATGTTATTCAAAGAGCACGCAAGAATCCAGTTTTAAGAGAGTTATTCGAATGATTCTATTTTTTAAAGCGTATCAAAAGTGAAATTAAATAACTGAAAAATGGATGACGAGACACTCTCTTACCTCATACTACCATTTGCAGCAAAGTATCAATACCTTCAACTCGCGAGTGTGTCGCAAGCCTGGAGGAAAGTACTTAAAAAAATAAAGTACAAGCAGCAAACCAGCTACAAAAGTATAGTTACAAGCATACCTATGCTACAATGGGCTCGTGCGAACGGACATCATTGGAAATTATATGTATGCGCACATGCCGCTAAATCCGGCTACCTCAACATACTTCAATGGGCTCGCGAAGATGGTTGTCCTTGGAGTAATTGGACATGTACGTATGCTGCTAAAGGCGGCCATCTCAAAGTACTCCAATGGGCACGCGAGAATGGTTGTCCTTGGGATAGGTGGACGTGTGAATATGCCGCTAAATGCGGCCATCTCAATATACTTCAATGGGCACGCGAGAATGGTTGTCCTTGGGATGAGTGGACGTGCGCATATGCTGCTCAATCCGGCCACCTCAAAATACTTCAATGGGCACGCGCGAATGGGTGTAATTGGGATATATGGTCATGTGCTTATGCTGCTGAATCCGGCCACCTTAACATACTCCAATGGGCACGTGAGAATGGATGCCATTGGGACAAATATCAATGCTTAAAATATATTATGTATCAACCAGAGGAAGTTATTCAAAGAGCACGCGAGAATCCAGTTTTACGAGAGTTATTTGAATGATTCATTTAGTTTTTTAAGCTTATTAAAGTGAAATTAAATAACTGAAAATGGACGACGAGACGCTTGCTTACCTCATATTACCATTTGCGGCAGAGTACCAATACCTCCAACTCGCGAGCATGTCTCAAACCTGGAGGAAAGTACTTAAAAATAAAGTACAAGTAGCAAACCAACTACGAAAATGTAGTTTCAGTCACGTGAATAGATGTCCTTGGGAAATACATACGTGTACGTATGCTGCTAAGTCCGTCCACCATATTATACTCCAACGGGCGCACCAGAAAATGCTTCTTCGTATTGATAGACACTAGCGCTAAATTCGGCTCTTCAGCATACTCCAATAAGATGATAATAATTATCACATACTATAAATAAACTCCATTATGACATACGTGATGGAGTTTCCTTCTTAATGCGAATTCTATTTTTTTCACGTTACACGAAGCTAAACATTTGTAACGTTGACGGTAGATTAGCAAAGGGTAAATTATAGTTTACGCTCAACGTGAGGTAAAGGAGCCCGTACGGGAGGCTGTCTATGCTCTTGCTGAATGCGTACCCTATTTGGAGCGACTGAAGCGCCGGCAATCCGGCAACTGTTTGATTGAACGCGTTACCGAGGGTCAGCTTAGATAGCGTTGTTGGTAGATTGTCAATAACCTGATTAAAAGCATTTCCGATGATCAGCGTTTGTAGCCCTTCGTTAAGATTATTTACCAGTTGATTGAATGCGTCGCCGAGTTGTAGGAGCCGCATGGAGGCCGGTAGTGCTGTAATAGAGACGTTGAACGCATTGCCGAGCTTCAATGTTGTAAGTCCAGTAAGGGTAGTCGTAGCTGTAAGACTACCATTAAATGAGTTGCCGAGAGTGAGCGAGACCAGCGACGCCGGTAGAGTAGTGATCGTATGACTGAATGAATTTCCGATAACCAAAGTTGTGATGCATGACGGAAGATCGTCAATAGATTGATTGAATGAGTTGCCGATTATGAGAGTCTTGAGGTTAGTTAGCGCAGACAAACCGCTCAGTGAGCTGTCAAAACCATTGCCGATTGTCAGCGATTGTACGGTATTGCTCATGTTGGTCAGCGGGAGGTTGTACGAGTCACCAAGAGACAAATTTTGAAGACTCGCCGGCCATACCAATACAGCGCGATTGAAGCCGCGGCCGAGTGTCAAAGTAGTGATTCCAGAAGGAGCCGCGTCAATGGATTGGTTGAATGAGTCTCCAGTTTCAAGATATTCAATTGATGAGGGTAAGTTATCAATGGATTGATTGTAGCCCGAGGGCAAGCGGATCATTTTGAGGCTCATATACAAAATATGAAATTAAATAACTAATAAATGGACGACAATACACTCGCGTACCTCATATTACCTTTTGCGGCAGAGTACCAATATCTCCAACTCGCGAGTGTGTCGCAAACCTGGAGGAAAGTACTTAAAAAAATAAAGTATAAGCAGCAAACCAGCTACAAAAGTGTAGTTACAAGCGTACTTATGCTACAGTGGGCTTATGAGAATAAAATTCCTTGGAACCGCGTCACATGCAGATATGTCGCTCAATCAGGAAACCTAAACATACTCATATGGGCTCGTGAGAATGGTTGTCCTTGGGATGAGCGGACATGCACATGTGCTGCTAAATTCGGCCACTTCGAAATACTCCAATGGGCGCGCGAATGGATGTCCTTGGGATGAGATGACGTGTACGAATGCTGCTTATTCCGGTCATCTCAACATACTCCAATGGGCTCGTGCGAATGGATGTCCTTGGAATGCATGGACATGTGCATTCGCTGCTGGTTTCCACAGCCTAAACGTACTCCAATGGGCTCGTGAGAATGGTTGTCCTTGGGATGAGATGACATGCAAGAATGCTGCTTATTTCGGCCACCTCAACGTACTTCAATGGGCACGCGCGAATGGATGTCCTTGGGATGAGCGAACATGCTCGAATGCTTCTCAATCCGGCCACCTCAATATACTCCAATGGGCGCGCGCAAATGGGTGTCCTTGGGATGAGAAAACATGCTCGAATGCTGCTTATCTCGGACGTTTAAATATACTTCAATGGGCACATGAAAATGGATGTCCTTGGGATGAGTGGACTTGTGCAAATGCTACTCGAGAAGGACACCTTCATGTACTCCAATGGGCTCGCGAAAATGGTTGTCCTTGGGACGAGCGAACATGTCGTTATGCTGCTTATTCAGGCCGCCTTAACATACTTCAATGGGCGCGCGCAAATGGGTGTCCTTGGGATAAGCAGACGTGCGAATATGCTGCTCATTCCGGCCACCTCAACATACTCCAATGGGCGCGTGCGAATGGTTGTCCTTGGGATGAGAACACATGTGCTTATGCTGCTGAATCCGGCCACCTTGATATACTTCAATGGGCACGCGAGAATAGATGTCCTTGGAATAAAAGCAAATGCTTAAAATATATTATGTGTCAACCCGAAGATATTATTCAAATAGCTCGCGAGGATTCTACTTTAAGAGAGTTATTTGAATGATTCACTTAGTTTTTTTTGTTAGTATATTATGACAAGACATATGATGGGTCTATTCCATTATTGGATCAATATCAAACTATATCATTGGACCACGACAAACTACGCGCGACACATTGCTACCGATCAGCTACTGACAGCCTTGCTACCCCTGATTGACCGACTTGCTGAGATACACATTTCCGCGGCCGGTAGACAACACTTCCAGCACGAAACAGCCGCTCCGATTGTACCAGTTGCGATGACAGACGCACAAGCTGACCAATGCTTGGATGACTTTTTTAAATACATACAACTTGATGTTGTGCCGCGAATTGACAGCAATCCTGAAATGCGTACAATTACAGATGATATCCTCAACGAGATCAATCAATGTAAGTACAAGTTTAGCTTTTCTTAATATAGCTCAATGGGGCTATTTAAAATAAAATTAAGTAAAGGATGGACAAAGAAACTTTTGCTATTTTAATATTACCGTTTGCGGCCAAAGGTCAATACCTCAACCTCGCGAGCGTGTCGCACACCTGGAGAAAAGTACTTAAAAAATAAAGTACAAGCAGCAGACTGGATATGGGAATGTGGTAATAAGCATAAACATGCTCCAATGGGCGCTTGAAAATGGATATTATTTGGATGAGAAGACATGTGCTTATGCTGCTAAATTAGGCCACTTAAATGTACTCCAATGGGCTCGTGTCAACAGATGTCCTTGGGATAGAAAGACTTATTCATACGCGGCTGAGCACGGCCATATAAGCGTACTTCAGTGGGCGCATGCAAATGGTTGTCCTTGGGATAGCCAAGTATTTTCCATTGCAGCCTGGTCCGGTCATATTAATATACTTAAATGGGCGCAAGAAAATGGATACACTTTTAGTGATCTTACATACTCAAATGCCGCGTGGGGAGGACACCGACATGTACTATTATGGTTACGAGAGAATGGTCATCCTTGGAATGAAACAATATGTGCAAGCGCGGCTAGAGCAGGTCGTCTTGAATTACTTCAATGGTTGCGAGAAAATGGATGTCCTTGGGATGAAAGTACATGTACAAGTGCCGCTGACTTTGGTAAACTTGATGTACTCCAATGGGCGCGCGAAAACGGATGCCCTTGGGATAAACAAAAATGTATAACTTCTATTATGCGGCTACCCTGGAAAATCAAACATGCGCGGGAAAATCCAATAACAAAAGAGTTATTTAAATAGCATAATGAAGAAGACATATTCAACCAACGTAATATCGTTTCACATATCTTAAATTATAAAGTTGATATGATGGATTCGCTAACTCTTGCTATTTTAATATTACCGTTTGCGGCCAAAGGTCAATACCTCAACCTCGCGAGTGTATGTCGCTCATGGAGAGACTTTCTGAAAAGAGTGAACTACATTCATACTACATATAAACAACATGCGGTATCCAGCATTAGCATGGTAAATTTCGCGCGTCCAAATAAGAGTTGGGTATGTGAGCACTCGGCTCGGTGTGGAAATCTTGAAGTTCTCATATGGGCTCACAAGAACAATCTCTGGGGACCGGGAACTCTAAAGAATGCCGCGAAAAATGGACATCTCCACATTATTCAATGGGCTCACAGCATGAATTTGATAAAACCTTACGATTGCGCACATGCTGCCGCCGGCGGCCACATTTCAATGGTTAAATGGTTGATTGAAAATGGGTATGCTTGGAATTATGCGGCATATGAATATGCCGCTAAGGAGGGACATCTTGATATCATTAAATGGGCTTCCTATAGAGGATACTTGCCATTTGGAAACATATGCGAAAATGCGGCACGCGGTGGACACCTCCACGTACTTCAGTGGGCTCGCGAAAATAGATGTTTTTGGAGCTGGAGGACATGTGCCGCGGCCGCAGAGAGCGGACATCTTGAGATACTCAAATGGTTGATCTCGAATGAATGCCCGTGGAATGTAAAAGTATGTACTTATGTTGGACTACGCGGGCACACGCATATTCTTCAATGGGTGTATGAAAATGGGTATAGCTATTGTGATATGGTACATTACTACTCTTCTTTATGCAAAAAAGAAGGGGTGTGTCAATGGGTGCTCACACATATACCACAGAGATGACGATGTTCTTCTACCTCAAAAATTGAATAATCTATATAAGTATAACGAATGGAGGCCTTTTTGAATAAGGACGTTGAATTGGAGCTGCGATTCCGCGCGAGATCACCGCGCGATATCCTACATGTCTTCCGGAATCTATCCGAGAGTCAGCAGCCCGAGCGAATCAGCTCAGTCACGCTTATTGACGGGCCGCTCCGAAGCGAGATCTTCTTTGAGGCCGATAAGCTGATCCGCACCGAGACCATAACCAAGAAGCAGCTATACTCCGAGCTAATCAATTTGGACGGCCGCCAATTCAAGCTGTCTATTGCGAAGGAAGAGGCCGCGACCGACAAACCTATTCCAAAAGTTGTACGGATCAAGCAAAGATACCGATTCATGTTGGACTCATGGTACTGTGATATCACACTCGTGAAGCCGTGTGTCGCTGTGATCAGTCAGATCCGATCAACCCGACTCACATTCTTTAAGCGGGCCGCCGCGATCACACAGCCCGATCCGGTAGACGACGAGGTCCTTGAGCTGGAATTGGAATGCCGTCAGCCGGAAGCCGCAACGCGCGGATCCATGGAGGCCGCGATCCGAGCAATCTTTGAAAAGCATTCCTCAGGAAGCCTTGTGAGGCTTTCACAACTGCTTGGATTCCGCGGACATGACGCGACTCTTAAGAAGCTGCTACCAAACGCGATTGAGCTTTCCAAAACCGAGTTTATCAATCAGCTGTGGCCGCGAATCCAAGCCGGCGAGTTTGCGATCACTGATAAGGCCGACGGCGAGCGAATGATCTTGCATGCCTTGTCCGAGAGAGTTGAGCTGCTTGCTGGTGAAATTGTATTTCCGGTAGCCGGCGAGTGGCCGCTTAAGGAGAGCATTTTTGAATGCGAGGTCATCACTTTGGAAAACGAAAAAAAAGCATACGTCTACGACGTCTTAATGTATGACGGGAAGAGCCTCATTAAGGAGCCATTTGAAAAGCGCTGGAAAGCGGTGGCGGCCGACCTCAAAGGCCTCAAAAACGTATACTTGAAGAAGTATGCTTTCCTAAAAAACTACTCCGCGGAGGTCCGCGAGCTACTTGAAGCGAAGTACGATTATGATATTGACGGCCTCATTTTCAGCTCACTTAACCGGACCTACACTACAATGGAGCATTATAAATGGAAGCCGATTGAGACCTCATCAATTGATTTCCTGTGTAAGCGCGCTCCTGAAAAACACTCTAAAGACCTCAAAGAGCTTAGTTTTGAGAAGCGGGCGGGAGTCGTTGCTGCTGGATCAAACACATACTACTTGTTCTGCTCAATTTCAGCGCGCGATTTCCGCGGCCTTGGATTGCGGCACCTACCTGATATTCAATTCAGCGAGCGTTCACGAGACTTATTTCCGGTACATTTCTGTCCAAGCTCCAATCCAAAAGCATACATATTCAAGTATGACGGACCGGAGGATATTGACAATCAAATTGTTGAAATGGGCTACACTAAGTCAGTCAACAATGTAGGACACGAGGTTCCGGCTTTACGGCTAATGCGAGTCCGGTATGACAGGCAAGACGACCTCAAGAAGGGGTACTATGGCAACTACTTTAGAATTGCGGAATTCATCTGGAATAACTATAATGATCCACTTACGGCGGATACACTCATAGATCCGGCAAACGCGATAAAGGAATCGTATTTCCAAAAGCCGTCTGAGGAGTGGCGCAACGTCCGCAAACACAACAACAATGTGAAGCGCGCGCTCATCATGAAGCATGCGAAGGGGCGCGAATGGGTACTTGACTTAGCATGCGGCAAAGGTCAGGATATCCTCAAGTACCGCGACGCCGGCGTGCGCAATTTGCTTATGGTTGACTCAGTTCCGGACAACATTTCACAGGTCATTCAGCGAAAATATGATATTCTGAGGGGCGCCGCGGCCCGGCCTATTGGAATCTACACCTTTTGTATTGACCTCACACAGCCGGCCGCAACGACCCTTAAGGAGGTCGTGCGCAATGACGACATTGGATTCATTGCTTGTAATCTTGCTATTCACTACCTTTTGGACACGCCCGCTCAGTTCACGAATACGATCAAAATGTTTGCTGGATTTTGCTCTGCCGGAGCAAAAATCATGATCACTTCGTTGGACGGCGCTAAAATCTTTGACTTGCTCAAGGGTAGCGGCGGCTCATTCCGGTCGCGCTCCGGCAAATTTGAGATAAAAAAAATGTGGACCAGCAAGAGCTTTATCGGCTGCGGTCAGCGCATATCCGTCAAGTTGCCGTTTGCCGCGGAGCCTATGGAGGAGACCCTGGTCAACTACAAAGCTATTGAAAAGGAATTCAAAAAGTACAAGATCAAACTCTTGGAATATGGTAGCTTTGGAAAAGACTACCTCAAAGAGCTGACTGAAGAGGAGCGCGAATACATTGACCTCCATACTTGGACAATCTGGCAAGCTTAAAAGTTGTCCGCAGGTTGTAAGCCGGACATGTCTATTCCTTTTCCGGATCCTGTAATAGCCGCTCGTAGCGGCTCTATCTTTTTTTTCACCTCGTTAATAACCGCGTCCATGCTGGCTCGGCGCTGGAATTCTTCAATCATTTTTACGGCTTCGTCATATGAGGCGTCATCAAACTCATCAAGGTGATCAATAATGTATTCAATAGCATCGGCCTTATAAGTGAGCTCGTTTTTCCTCATGGACTCCTCGGCGTCCTCCTGCTCTTTGGTGAAAGAATCGTAATCCTCCATAAGATATTTGAATGCTTCATTGTATACGTATTTTTGGTCGGACTCTGAGGGGTGGTTTCCTTTATTCATATTCATGTACTTCCAAGCCTGTTGAACGTAGTATGCCCGGAGGTGACACCATGCCTTGATCTTCTTCTTTTTGTCCGTGTGTTGTTGGCCGGCCTCATTCTTACACTTGACGAGGAACTGCCGGAATGCCTCCAACGAAAACACACCACGACATACCAAGTACTTGGCTATAACTGGGTACTTCTTAAAGAATTCCGGATATTTGAGCTCAAAGCTGGAAATCCGCGTTTCATCAGTCGCCTCTATAAACTCTTTGTTGTCGCGCACTGACAGGACATCCTTCCAAACGAGCTGCGCGTGTAGTAAGGACAAAGATAAGAGGTCTTCGGGGCGTGTTGCTGTTTGGCGGACCTCCTTGATCTTTTCCTGTAGAGCGTCCGTACTCATCTTTTCAATCTGCTTCACGGTGATTCCTTTCTTCTTTTCCACAACCTCCAACTCACGATCCACCTCAAAACAGCGGGTTATCAGCTCGGTTTTGATATCCGCAAGTGTCATTGCGGATTCGTCAGTCGGCTTCTTGATATCTTTGCGAATTTGCTGCTCAAGCATATCAAGCAATCTATACGTGTCCACTGTCCGGTACTTCCTTTGGTCCATAATATACTTATTTATTCTTTGACAAATAGTTGAGCATCTTTTGTTTAATGAGGTCAGCTACATCTTCAATAGAACCCTCTTTTTCGGACTGCCCATCATTGGATTCGCTGAGCTCGTCAAAAAGGTCTTCATCTTCGGAGTCGGCTTGCTTTTCATCAAAAAGGTCTTCATCTTCGGAGCCGGCGTGCTTTTCTTCATCGCTGAAATCAGCTTGCTCTTTATCAAAAAGGTACTCTTCTTCGGAGCCGGAATAGTCTTTTTCAAATAGATCTTCGTCGGAGCCGCCGTATACAGCTTCGTCTTCGTCAGTATACTCACTTTTGAGTACTTCTTCTACGACGCTCTCAAAAAAAGCAGCACCTCCAGTTATATCCATCAATCGCATATAATTAAGTATACATGTTTTTAACCTTTTCTTTATTTTTCTCTATTACCTCCTTAATCATGGTAGCCAGCTCAAAAATAAGATCATCTTGTAAGTCGCGGATATATAAAGCGCAGTCGGATCCTTTGTCATATATTTTCTCATACCCAATGCGGTCTCCAATAAAAATAGACAGGTTAAACCTGTCTTCGTCGGTGACGAGCTTTGAATCAATATTCGCGTGAATATACTTGATAGCTTCAGTACGGCTACTCATATACTGTTTTTTTCTTGTTTGACAAGTATAGATCCCAAATATCGCGGTCCTGATCGTACGTATTCTGATCATAATAGCGGAGCAGGGTGATCATATTCCTCAGGCTCTTGTTGTAGTTTTGTATCAACATCTCATGGAGCTCGGTAAAGGTACACTTCGGATAATCTTTAGCCGTACCGGAAACGGTATAATAAGAGTCGTCGGTTGACTTGAGCAGGGTCAATACTATGATATATCCGGGCTTCGGATTGAAATTCTTGATTGAGCCAGCCGGGCGCGGCACCTCGGCAAACGACATGAGTTCGTCAAACTTCTTGCGTAGCTTCTGATCAAGTCCGGCAACCTCCTTTTCAAGTGATTCGGTCTCCTCAAGGCTCGCCAGCTTGCGCTCGGAGTACTCATCCCACGCAAACTCAAGTACGGGGTACTTGATCGGGCTGAAATCAACAGCTCGGACGGATATCTTTTTGCTGTTGATTGAGTAGAGGACATTCATCACAATAGCCGGAATCAGCCGCTTCTCGGCATAGATCGGATTACGCGGGTGTACGCGGACGTTGACATGGTCGTTGCTACACATGAGCGTTCCGGCCTGTTCAACTTTGTTGACGCGGCAGCCAACAAGGATATCGTAAGTACCATATTGGAGGTACTCCACCTTAATGATCAGCCGCACCTTTCCACAAGCATCCAAATTGAAGTCAATGATCTCAATCTCGCTCTCCCATTCAATACTCACGACTTTCACAATGTACATTTTTTTGTAGCAAATACCCTCGTAGATCCGCTTAGCCTTCTCAAGGAAGTACTCGGAAATGTCATTATTTTTGTAGATCTCATGCGGATCTAAGGCCAATTCAATATTGATATTGCAATACATTATATATACAATCTTTTATTTCATTTTTTATATGTGGATAACTGACGTCTTTCTTGTTATTATCCTACTTGTAGCTGTAAACGGATTCTGTCGTAGCGAAACCTTTACATCTTATTACGGCGGTACGGAGCTCATATGGAATAACAACTTATATCCTAAGTATACTACGCAACAGGATGACAAAATAGCGGTCTTCAATCCGGCCGCTTATAGGAAGTAGGTTGCGGGTAAAAAAATCAGTGAGTCAAACAAACTCTCTCCAAAAGTCTTTTCTCATGTCTTTGAATATGTTCCAATCAATTCTAAATGACGAATAATTACAGCTCTTAATAATGTCCTGAAATCTATCACTCATCAAAGCTTGCGCTATCTGTTTTCCTTCATCTACGTCGTCTATTTTAATATACATAGCTCCATGAGTCATACCATATTCACCTTTCATGTCAATGATAACACCGCTAATTCCTGACTCCCCAAATATTATTTTTGACACACCAAAATGACCTCTATCATTTACTTTACTAAACATGTACCGTGTTCCATTCTTTGGAGTTGAGTGAACGCATGGATATTTAAATTCATCAGTTTCTTTTGCTGACATCCATTGTTTTTTATCTGCACCATAGGCGGTTCTATCATAAACTATTGGACATCTGTCATCTCCTTTTTGAGCCAGTATTTTTTGAATGAAATCAATATTGTAGTTTGGTAACCAATTGAAGTCTACCACATTAATATCAATCTCATCTCCTTTCTCATCATTTACTCTTGTTGTACCAGTTTCATAACCGTTTTTAATTAAATACCAATCATATCGGGTTCCGCATTTGAATGTATTTTGCCCATCTTTAATTCCATGAATAGATAAGTAAAGCATCGCATTTTGACGACACATCAACTCATACAACCCATAGAATTTGCCCTTTTTGGTATTAGGCTTTCTCCATCCAGGAGGGTGTACCATGTTTACATATCCTCCTTTAGTAGTCCACTCATTCAAAGATCTCTTAACAAAGTGTTGCCAAATTGTATTTCCAGTAGCTATGCTACCTGAGGAGTTATAAGGAGGATTTCCAACCACTGCATCAAAGCCGCTCAACCCCCATTCTTTTTGAATATCCAACTTCAATGTGTCCCCTTGGTAACAGTTGAGCGCGTATTCTTCATGCGGATCCAGCAGCAGCCTACATATGAATACATTCGTAGGGTTGATATCCGCAAAGTACAAACACTCCTCCACTATGGTCTTATAGTCCAGGCCGCCATCCAGGAAGCGGTCCACGATATCAATCAGGAATCCGCCCTTGCCAGCGCACGGCTCAAATACCTTTTTAGGAGTCCGCCAAAAGTTAGGATCGCCATGTGTTGTGATCGCGCTCAACATCTCTTGCCGCAGCTTGAATGGTGTACTCACCTCAGCATTTTTTTTCTTTTCCATATCTTGCGGAATGAGGTACTTATCTATGTTTTGACTGAGCTTGCGCTTGTTATCCTTGGATAATACGAACAACTCCTTTACTCGCTTCACTATCAAACTAATATCTTCATCGTCCGCCATATACGTATTGTATACCCTTATGAATATGTATATCACTTCTTTTGATATCTTGTTGCCCCACCATTGTTGTAGTTGATCTATGAATATCACACTCAAACGATCGTCTAATTCAATATGTCTAAGCATTTCAACAAACGAATACTCCTTGGTACCAATTGTCAGTATAGATATTAGAGGTATGACATGACGCATGACGTCCCTCATAAAGTTTATTTTTTTGTCCTCCTTTTTTTCAGGTTTGGTGATCTCAACCGTCCTCTTTTCTATACCCTCGCTGATATCATTTGCCAATACCGCTTCCGCAATGCTTTTGATCATAGTCGGCGGTCGCCCAGTCGTAAACAATGAGTTGAATAACTTATACTCCTCAGCTTGAAATATAGCATGCTTTAGCACCAAAGAATCCAATATCTTGTCAATACTGGAATGAGGCCCTTTGTTGTAAAGATCAAGGAGTTTGCCGGCGAGCTGCTCAATCTTGCGGCTGGAGTCACGCGCTTCAAAATGGTCATAGAGCTCGTCCGCGTTGAAATGGATTACCCTTGACATCAGCATCTTTTTGATACAACCTCCAACTGACTCATTGGAGTACATTCTTAGGCCTTCCGCCACGATAAGATTGACAACACGCTGAACGTTTAGATCCACGAGGAATCCACAACGCTTACCCGGAGCTTCGGTCATGCCGCGGAATCCCATTTGCATGTACTGATCAAAGCTCTTTGAATTGTTAAGATTGAGCACGATATCACAATTGTGAATGCTAACTCCAAGACTACATTGAGTACCGCTTAGGACGATAAGCCCCTTCTTGCGATTATTTTTAGTAAGTGCGTAGGCGTCCTCAATTACTTTGAGCGGATCAGCGCTCCTCTTGGAGTTAATATAGTCTATCTCAAACTCCGGTACCACTTCTTCCAAAAAGCGTTTGAACGTCTTCATGAGTAGGTCAATGTTGCCGTTACTCGGTAAGAAACACATGACAATAAGCGGCTGCTCTTTGCTGAACCACCGTGAGTTGTATTCCGGATTATTGACAATATTGCGGATTCTGGACATAATACCACGCTTTCCAAAGATACTATAGCATAGCGCCTTGACAGCGTCAGGATCCTGGAACTCGCCAATCGTATTTTTGTAATTTTGCTTCAACAAGAATACGCCCTTTGTAGACCACCCATATACGGACTCCTTTTGGAGCTCGGCTTCAATAGCCTTTTCAAATCGTACGGTCATTATGTGAAAATCCGGATACTTAGCGTACTCGGTTGGATTCGTCGGTGCAGCACCATGCTTTTCAAACAACTTATTCGGATTAGTCTTACATAGCCGGATATCCTCAAGATCCCATAGGATCTGCGCATTGGTAGGAATATCAAACACTTGAACTGGTTTGGTATATGTTGCGGTGATATACATGATTTTTCCATTACCATACTTCTCCAAGATCTTACCGGAGGTCTCGGTAGTCCCGCCATTATGCGCCTCGTCTGAAAAGATAATGCTGAGTTGCCTGGATGCAAGCCATTTTATGTTTTTGATCCGGCCGGTTTTCTCAGTCTTCATGTATTGCTGTGAGCAAATAAAGATATTCTTTGGACCTAATTTCGGTTTGGTTTTATTCAAAATATGGACGCTGAATTCGCGGAACTCACTATAAGTCGCAAAGATTTCTACGTACTGATCAATCGTCTCATTTGGACAAGTAGTCATAATCATGAAGTCGCCCTGGTTGAGCTTAGCAATGATACCGGCTACAATGTAGCTCTTTCCGGATCGCGGAACGCAGCCCAGTAGGACTTTTGGTTGGTCAATCTCAAAGAACCGGTCAACCGCAAGTTGTTGATGAAAATACAACTTCATACGGCGCCGCTCTGAATAGAAATCGGGTAGCCCTTTGCATTCGGCGAACTCCTTATAAAATGTAGCAAGGTACCGGTTGAGGTCCTCGTGATCTAATACGATTGCGCGTCTACAATACTCTACCATGGTTGCACTTGTGAGCTCGGCTCGGTTGACAATCTTGTAGAACTCTTTTTTGTCCGGAATCACAATACATAGAGTGAGTGTATAGCCCTCATACTTATTGAATTCGCAATAGATCCGGTCAATGTCCAAGTCTCCAACTCGGTAATCTTTGAGGTTTTTGGATGTGGTTGCCAAGATCTCGGAGCCGCGGATCATAGTTAGGTCGGATGCGTCTCCCTTGTCCCGCAAGGATTTCTGAAATAAGAGCCTGTAGTCGGCTTCCGTCTTCACTACTCGGACGGTCTTCATGTTGAAGTTGCCGGAGCACGGATTGAAGTCAGTAAGCTCGTCAACAATGCCCAAGAATACGAATAGTCTGAATAGACTCTCTTGCGGCTCCGCTACATTCCAATTCTTTAGGAATGCGGACGCGTTGGAGTAGGGCGTCTCCAAAAGATGATTATATAAGCTCTCAAACGTAGTCATTTTTATACTCATAAAATTCACTTTTAGCACCCGTATATGCGCTGTTTTATGGTTTGAATTTACACAAATCAGCTCGCCGTTGGTTATTGCGGCGGCGGCTGACACGCGCGCATACGGTGTTTAGACCCGGAAATCATGATCCAACATGCGTACAAAATTAGCCACCAATTCAAAAAAATTCAATGAGCCGCCCCGCATGTACAAGCCAAAAAAAAGTGGAAAATCTACCCGTCCATCCGGAGGAGAGACAGCTCAAAGCCCACTACCGTGAGGTAGCTTTGTACCAGCTTCTATAGACTTTCCATCTGTTGTTTTTTTTTCACTTTTTAAATATATATGACAACCGGAGGTAATGTGTATGGAGGAATTTATACTCGTGCTCTTGAGGCACGCTACCCAGTAGTATCAATTAATACAATTGAATCCGCCACTACCGCTAACCGTCCGGCGATTGTGGTCCAATATGGTACGGTAACTGACAAATATGTTTCAGGATTGACTCGGTCAATAGACGGATCCGGTTGGTATTTATTCAAGGACTATGACGTAGTTGCGGCTCCTTATGACAAGACTACCGGAGCTCAATTCAATCCGGCCTCATTAACTAAGGAATCACTAACGGTCGGCGGATTTACCACTGTCGGATCCGCTACTGTATCGGAAAGTCTAACAGTAAGCGGAACCAACGTAACATTCAGTGGAACCGGCGGAACCTTCCAAGTAAACAAGGCTTCTTCGTTTGCAAACAACGTTATCCTAACGTCAAGTACTGCTCTTATGCAGCTTACCACGACGACCGCGGCGGCAACCAGCTTTGGAACAATTGCTAATTCAAGCATTTACACTACCGGCGGCCTCGGTGTAGTCGGCAGTACTTATATGACCGGCAGCCTGAATGTGTCCGCCAATATCATTGGTACAGGAACGCTCGCAATAACCGGCGCCACCACGCTGTCCTCAACGCTGACCACGACAGGCGCGGCCACCTTTAACGGATCGCTTACCGCCAACGAATCAGTCGTCATCGGTAATAAAACCGTAGCTGGAGCAATTGGTACCACGAGTCCATTCGTGAATCTGACTGCTATGAATCTGACTCTATCGGGAGCAACTTCTGAAAACTTCTTCCTTACTGTCCAAAGCCCGGGCATCTCCGGAACCGCAAGTACGACCAATAGCGGTACTCTTTGGATCAACGCTCCAACCCTGACTACTACGACATCCAGTCGTAACAGCGCCATCTATGCGGCGACCGGTGACATCACATTAGCCGCAAACAACAGCAGGCTATCTATTCTGAGCGCACTTGCTCCAAGCAACTCAACTGACACCGCAAACGCATCAATCAACTCTACCGGAGGAATGATCGTAGTAGGAGCGACTTATCTTAATGCGGCACTTACCGTCGGCACTTCAATCAGCTCAGGCGGCGCGATCAGCTCAGGCGGCAATCTCAGTGTCTCCGGAACGACTACGCTGACCGGCACCATGACTTCAAACTCAACCGCGTCCTCAACCACCAATCCTCCGGATAACACTACGAGTGTTGCGGTCTACACACAAGGAGGAGCTCATATAGCTCGTAAGCTGTATGTTGGTCAAGAGTCATTCTTCAATGCTCACCTCTATGCTGATAAGGCAGTGACATTAGCTTATGGTAGCGCAACTCCACTTACAGTCGACGCCTCAGGTAACCTCACCGTAACAGGATCATCAACTGTAGACACCCTAACCGCGGGTGACACGATAACCGCTAATGGTGACAGCGTATTTAACGGCGCTATTACTTTGAACTCCGGCGCCAGCATTACTACTACATCTATGACTAACAACTTCAACTTCGCCGGCAGCAGCGGCTCATTTACAACTTCAACCGGAGCTAACGTCCTCAGCGGCAATACCACATTAGCATCCAATAGGTCTCTCACTTTTGCGGTCGGCTCGGGAGGAATCGTGACGACAGCGGCGAGCACCGGAACATTTGACTTCTCAAACTCCAGCGGCGCCTTCACAACATCAACCGGAACAAACACACTTAGCGGCGATACTACGCTTGCGACCGGCAAGACTCTTACTTTCGCGACCGGCGCAACCGGAATTGCGACGGCGGCCTCAGGTACCGGAGCATTTGACTTCTCAAACAGCTCGGGCATCTTCAAAACTACAACCGGTGCTGTGACCATTGGAGGAACAGGAGTAATCACCCTTGGATCCGCAACCGGATATAGCCTGACGACAGTTGCTACGACCGGCAACTTCAACCTCAGCAACATGACCGGCACATTCGCAACACCAACAGGCGCCGTCACGCTGAGCTCGGCCGGTAATGCTACTACTGTTGCGGGCTCACTCGCCGTTGCTCAGGCTTCAACATTCACCGGGGCCTCCACCTTCTCATCAACAACGCAATTCAACGGAGCAATCACCATAGCAAGCGGTCAAAACTTTACATTCGGAGTCGGTGGAAATACCGCTGAATTCATAGTTACTGGAACATTCAATGCGAATGTCGGTACTTTTAGTGAGCAGCTCCTGACTAACAAAAATGTAATCATCGGAAATAATGGAACTGAAGCGCTAACTTTGGGTAACTCAATTGGATCGGCATTCCGTGTTGCTTCAGGATATAATTTTACATTGGGAGTACCTCTTACTACTGTTGCAATTTCCGCATTTAGAATTTCATCTATTTCAAGCGGAACTTCAGCCGCAACAAACGCTTCTACGGTATACATTGAGGGAGCCCCTACCGCATCAGGAGGCGCTACCATCACAAATCCATTTTCTCTTTATGTTGCGGCCGGAAATTCATACTTTGGCGGAAATCAAACAATTGTTGGTACTCTCCTTGTCAGCGGAGCAACCACACTCGGAGCAATTATCGCAAACAGCGCTACTATTTCAGGAACTACTACGTGTCAAGGAGCCTTCATCTCACAAACATCATCTATGTTTTCATTCTCTGGAGCTTCCGGTACCGGCGCAACATCAAGTCCATTCTTTGATATTGCGGCAATGAACTACTCTTTGACTTCAGGTACCTCGCCGGTCAACTTTGTCACGATTCAGGCACCCGCAGTCCTCACGAACACAGCAAGTGAGGCAGCTACGTTTGCTATCGCCGGGCCTCCAACCGGCGCAACACTCGCCTGGGCGCAAAAGATCACTACCGGCGGCCTCTTCCTGGCTGGCGCAAACTCTGGAGCCGTAATCCGCAACAGCGGAACCGCGGCCGCTTCTACTTCGGCATTTGACACCACAGCAAGTATTAGCACGGCCGGAGGAGCATCAATTCAAACAAACTTATTCGTTGGAACAACTGCTCACATTGGAACCGGATTAACCGTCCTGACAGGTGGTATTACTGTGACTGCTGGAACAACGTCTCTTCAGGCAACGACCGCGGCTGGCGACGTAACCATCACCTCGGCAACTGACTCGTCGGATTCCGCTGGAACAATCGGCTCACTGGCAACCCTCGGAGGTCTATCAGTTGCTAAGAAAATTTATGGTGGAACCGGACTGACCATTTCGGCCGGCGGCGCTGCGATTACCGGCAACAGCTCTATTACTGGTACTTTACTGGCATCAGGAGCTACTACTTTACAAAGTACTCTTGGAGTGACCGGAGCAACGACTCTCAACAGCTCGCTGACGACGACCGGCGCAACGGCGCTTAATGGAGGACTCGGAGTATCGTACACTGGAGGAATCAGCGGCTCTGGCATGACCACATCAAGTCTATTTAATGTTGCTGGAACTACATACACAAGTGGATCCGGATCCGCATCTATCTACTTCGCAACTCTACCCGTGTCTACTGTTTCAGGATCCGCCGCCCTGGCAGCAACACTGTGGATCGGAGGTGAGCCTACTGGAGCTGGAGTTACCGCAAAGTATGCTCTTATGACCGCAAGCGGAGCCTCATTGTTTGATTCAACTGACGCCCGCGTGATCATTGCGGGAACAACTGACTCCACTGGCGCCTCGGATATCGCAGCAAGTTTCAGCACGGCGGGAGGAGCGTCCATTGCTAAGAAGCTATTCGTAGGCACAAACTTCGCGGTCGCCGGAACAAGCGCACTCGGAGCTTCTACTTTCAGCGGCAATGTCGCCGTTTCAGGATCAAATACACTCACGGTTGGCGGAGCTACGACTCTCAGTGGCGCAGTCACAATTACTGGAGTTACTACACACAACAATACACTATACGTATCCAATGGCAACAATGTCAATCTGGCAACACAGCCTATTGACACAGGTGCTTCCGTATCTACCGCCGGAGGTCTATCCGTCGCTAAGGCCGCCTCAGTGAACGGAATCCTACAAACGTCAACCCAATTCGCATGTACTGCGGTGACTGACTCGTCCGGTTATACTGACACGGCCGCGTCAATCTATACTGCTGGAGGAGCAACCATTACTAAGGCACTAAATGTAGGCACCAACTTGAATGTCCAGCAAAACGCCGCAATTAACGGCAACTTAACTGTTTCGGGAACGTTGAGTACCGTGAATTCAGCAACGCTGACCATTACTAATCATATCGCAATTGTCAATACCGGGGATGAACCGGGTACTTTGCTACAGGATTCCGCATTTATGATGGCAAGAAATGGTACGAGCATTGTAGCTAACGCAACGGATGACGCTGATAAGGTAAGCACGACACTCGCAAGCAACTATACTGGAGCGAGTACTTCAATTGTTATCACCGCAAACACCGGGCTTGATTTCTACAAGGGCTGGGTGATCAGCGACGGAACCAACACTGCTTCCATTGCTGCTTCACCGGCTGCGATTACCGGCGCGGTGACGCTGACCTTGGACGCGGCCCTTCGTCCAACGAACTTGACCAGCGGATCTACAATTCAGCTTTATAAGAGGCGGCTTGTTGGATTGGCATGGGACGAGTCTGACAATCAGTTGGCCGCATACGCATTTCCGCGGGACGTGTCGTCGTTTGATCCTTTGGCGGTTGACGGATCCGCACCGGTCTTTGCGAACCTTGGTGTCCAGGATCTACGAGCTTATGGTGATATCACTGTTGATGGCAGCATTAACATTACCGGAACGCTGGACGTCAACCCTAATCCAGTAGCTACTACGCTGATTTCAAACGCGTCCTACACGATCACCGCGACTGACGCCCGCAGCGTACAAACCTTCTTTGTTAACACGGCCGGTACGATCACCTTACCCCTTTGGTCCGCATTGTCGCCGTCTGCGGTTGTGTCTTCAGCATACGCAGGCAAATCATACATTATCAGGATTGTCAACTTGTCCACCGGCGTTGTTACAGTGGCAACCAGCGGATCTGACACCATTGACGGTGAGCTGACCAGCTATGATCTTGAGGCTAAGTACCGCAAGATTACACTTATGTCTGCGGATTCCGGCGCTTGGATCGTATTGTAAGGCTAGTGTCTATGATAGGAACGTTGAAGCATACAATCTTACTTGTTGTCATTAATTATGAGATCAAATAGTCCATATGACATACGAGGATATCCATTATCGCAAATCCAATTGAAGAGCTCGGCATTACCGCAGCTGAGTGCGCTTGAATAAGTCTTGCGATTCCACGGGCACCTGTTTTTACGAGCCCATTTGAGTATATGAAGGTGACCACCCTCGGCGGCAGCTGTGCAAGTCTGTGCATCCCACGAACATCCATTTTTACGAGCCCATTTGAGTATATGAAGGTGACCACCCTCGGCGGCAGCTGCGCAAGTCTCTACATCCCACGAGCATCCGTTTTTACGAGCCCATTCGAGTAAATGAAGGTGACCACCCTTGGCGGCAGCTGCACAAGTCTGTTCATCCCACGGACATTCGTTTTTACGAGCCCATTTGAGTACGCGAAGGTTGCCTCCTTTGGCAGCATTTAAAGATATCCAGTCATTCCAAGGAATTCCTACGGAATGAGCCCATTTAAGAGTGTAAACACTACTTGTTGCAATTTCATAAGTAGATATCGGAGCATACTTTATTTTTTTGAGGAATTGCCTCCAAACACTACATACACTCGCAAGCGCAAGATATTGACCTTGCTCTGCAAACGGCAATATTAAATAAGCAAGTGTCTCATCGTCCATTTTTTTTGCCGGTATACTTACTTTAATAATTTGATATATGTCCAACGAAACACCAAGTCTACCTGTTGAAATCCAGGCTCGCTCCAGTGGAGGCGGTGGCGTTGAGGCCGCTTCCGCTACTTTTTATCGTACGCAATACAATACCAATATACAGCTTACTATACCTCAGGGGTTGGACAGCGGCGGCATCTCAGTACAAACAGCACTCGTACCACTTCCCGCAAATACATTTAACAGCTATTCGGACTCGGATTCAATTTCAATAGTCTCCCAGTATGCTGAGGTAAGTCAGGCAGTAGACATTATCCACAACATTAAAATTCTCGTTAAAATACAGCAAGTCAACGGTACGAATTATACAAACTACCGCGAGTTGCGTTGTTTTCCAATAGACGCAAATGGAAACGTCTATAGCTCGTCAGTTGGCGCGAACTATCAGCCGGCGACAGGCGACCTTTTTGACGTACTCGTTGACGGCAAGGTATCTCATAATTCGGGCGACCAAATAACTCTCGGATTCCAAGTTGCTCAAGTGACAGCAAACGCAAGCGACACGTCATTGACCATTTTCCGGATTGACTGGCTCATGACCGCGATCATTTAGTTTTATCTAAGGAGTAAACGTCTTGTCACCCATTTCTTTTCCTTATCAATATATGTCCTTTTTTATTCTTGATCCGGAAAAAAATACAGTCAGCGATAACATCATCCCAAGCGGAACCTCAGCATCAACGGCGAGTATTGTAATCCCAACTACAGTTGTCGTTGAAACCATCACAACACCAAATCCAGTACAAGAAACCTATTTGAACCTGTCTGGATCGGATACAGCATATACTCTTCAATCTACGGACAATACAGTAGAGGTGTCATCCGCGACCTACTTAAGCCTGAATTTACCAACTGTGATATCAAATCCAAACAAGAAATACACTATAATGCGTAGCTTTGGTGGAAATACGGCTCTAACTATATATCCATATAGCGGAGTTGAAAAGATTGACGGGCTACCAACGGCGGACTTACTACATAACGGCGACATCATTGAGCTGATCTCGGACGGCTCAACTGGCTGGCGGACATACTAGCCTTGTGTTGCTACGCAACACTGCGGCGGCCGCTACGCGGAGGAAATACACCAAATGGAGGTACAAATACGAGTACCCCAAACCGCGTCAAAGTGTAGTAAATCCCGCCGCTACCCCAAATGGAGGTACAAATACGAGTACCCCAAAACCGCATCAAACCCCACCGCTACCCCAAATGGAGGTACAAATACGAGTACCCCAAAACCGCATCAAACCATAGTAAACCCCGCCGCGTAGCGGCCGCCGCAGTGTTGCGTAGCAACACAAGGCAAGGCACACTATACGCGCACATACCATGAATCGCGGAATCCAGTCTCCTGACGACCAAAGTAGCCTCGCGGATTGCTGAGTATGCGGACGCCGTTGACGGGGCGGTCGTACATTTGGTGTGTATGTCCATGGATCGCTATCTTGATCGGTTTGGATAAGAACTCCCGGGTCATATCAGTTTGATAAGTAAAGTCGTCCGGCTGATCAGATACGGGTTTATGGTGTGTAATTAGTATAATCTTTTCATCCGGCTGACAGCCGGCAATTGTTTTTTTAATAAACGCGGTGTCAGTTTGGTGTCTTTTAGCAACATTAGCCGCAGTAAGCCGCTCGTTAGGTTTACCACGACGAGCCGTCCAAATGTAAACATAGTCATTCATCATGGCTTCCGCTTCTTTATATTTATCTTTTGGAAACCCCGTCCAAAGTGTTGCTCCAATGACCGCGTACTTTTGACCAACCGCTTCAAACCGGAACACATCGCGGTCCATGAATTTATAATTCACGAATCGCTTGCTGAGCTGACGTAGGGCTCGCATCCCATCGGCAATCGTTTTGGAGGTCGCCGCATCCTTCGTACTATAGAATTCATGATTCCCAGCTACGTGAAATATATATCGGTAATGTTTGCTGTAGTGTCCTAAAAAAGCTACAAACTTAGACATTTCATCCGGATCAGTCGCGTTAACGATATCGCCGGCTAAAATAAGGATATGACCGGTTGGTTTGATCATGAAGAGTTGATCGTTTTTAAGATATTCAAAATGTAAGTCGGACGCAAACTGGACATTCAGCATATATAATCACAGCGGTTAAGTGTATTTAATCGCGTTGATATCAACACGGTGATAGCGGCCCTCGCTGACCTTTACATTTTTTTCCCATATTCGCCTCCCCTCCATATTTTCCAAAAAGATATAGACTGACTGCGGCCGGTGAACTGTCATATCAAGACTAATTGACACTACAGGATCCTCCAATGGAAGCTGGATTTTATATATGTCGCGGCCGGCAACAGACACCTTTTGAGCCATAAATCCATCAAGAGTCGCCTCTATGAGTGTTGGATTTACAGGTACATTGAAGTACCGCGGCGGCGCTCCGGCAATAGTTAGCCCAACGTTTTCAAGCTGACTGGACTCGTCAATACATACAAATACGACTGACGTATCAAGAGCCTTACCATAGCGGTTGTGCGGAACGTATGCGGCTACCGCAACATCACGCGGCTGTTTCATCGTAAAAATTACACATATTCCTATTAGAATGACTACTATTACGATTACTCGTAAAGCGGCTGAACTATGCGGCTCATACTTATATGTGATATCCATATATTGCTTAATATGAAATTATTTTTATATAAATATATGCGGAATAGACGCGTTAGAGGGGGTATAGATTCACGGACTGATTTCGGCTCAGCCTTATCAGACGAGGAGCTTGCGAGGCGACTACAAGCTGAGGAATTCAACCCCGGCGAGCGACAGATCAGCTTAACGCCACGGCCGCTCCCATCAGGAGTCCCATCACAAGTCTTCCTTGAAGAGGAGCGAGCTCGGACACGCAATGCTAACTTACAGCGGCAGAAGGCGGAGGAATCTCTCAAATCACAAAAAGCCAGGACCGCTATGCTTGAGTCCGCGATTGCTTTTCATCCAAAAGTCCCAACCTTTTCAATTCCGCTTTATTCGGATAGCCGCTTTGATCGGCTGTACTCTTGGAGCATGGAGCTGATCCCGGAATTTGAATATGTACGGCAGGTCCGGCTCAGGCGGCTCATTGAGGACCTCATCAGGAGGCGGCTCAGCATCGGCGAGCCAGAGTACATGCTTAAGGACGAAATCAAGAGGCTGATTTACGAGTCCATACACGAAGCCCAGAAGCCGGCAAAAAAGAAAGCAGCCCCCAGGAAGAAGAAAGCCGCCTCCAAGAAGAAAGCATCAAAAAAGAAGCGGCTCACGACTCGGTAATGTAGGGCGCCAGTTGCGAAATAGCATACATGGTGTACGGCAGGTGTCGGATCTTTAGATCAATGTCGTTGTAGTTTCCATTGGTGAATACCTTTAGGAATTCATAGTATTTGCGGACAGCCTTACGGGCTATGTCTTTTTTTTTCTCCGGCGCGCGAAGCTCGTCCTTTAAGCGGTCAATGATTTCAATACATACATTTATATTCGTTTCAATACTACCAAGGATCTCCTTTTCATTGTGCATCTTGATAAGGTACCCAACAATTGTATTGTATGCTTGAAGCGACGTTGTCCGCGTATCTATAATTTGCGTCAGCTCATCGTACTCCGCGCGGAATACTCGTCGGATAGGCAAAACAACTATGAATCCAACGTTTTGACGGTGTAGTAGATCGGGTATTTCACACCGTGTGATCGGCGACAGCGAATCAAGCGTATACCACGCTTGTCCGTCCTGTTTGACTCCCCAAATGTGATCGGCGGTATACATGAAGAAGAAGTTGCTGGCTCGTATTGCGGCCTCTACCTTTTTCTTTTCAAAGAAATGATAGTTCAATGCGAAGTACCGCGTGGCAATCCCCGGATCCTCACGCTTAGCAATGTAGCAAACTATGTTATTTTGGTCGGAGTTGACGAGGTCAAAATCGCGAGGATTAGCGCGTACATTATATAAATCATACATGTATTGTTCAAAGAGCCGGCTGTATTCCGCAAACTTGGATTCGGTGATTCGCGGCTCCTGAAAAAATGCGTTCAGTGAGTGAATGCGGCAGTTACCTCCAACTTGCTGTTCGCGGTACATTGGTATATGATCATTAAGACTTAAAAAATGAATATATAAAACATAGTATATAATGGCGGCTCCCACATTCGTCATAAGGCTAAACAACGCGTCAGTTATCACCAATTTCATTGAAGAGGCAATGGAGCATGCTGCAGTCCGCGACCACCTCAGCAAGAAGGACGAGCGCGCTCAGGATGCCTATATCAGCACCATTAAGAATATCAAAATCTATGAGATTGAGAGCGCGGCCGCCCCCACAGAGGTCTATTTCCGGCTCAAAGACGTAGCGCGCCTACTTGATATTCAAAGCTCAAGCGCCGCTCAGCGCGTTGCTACTTTTGATTCGTATGAGGCAGTCCAGGGTACCTTTGGAGAGAGTAAGCCGTTGTGGTTCCTCAGCGAGCCCGGCATTATCAAGTTCATGTACCAGTCGCGCGGATCCATTGCTAAGGTATTTTGTCGCCTCTTTTCCAATATCATTATTCAGGTCAGCAAAAACAAGGAGCTGTTCGTGAGTATGGTACGACATACTATTGAAGAGAATACCAGCGATATTCTTGAGTTTATTGACGACGTTAACGTCCGGCTTGAGCTTATCAAAGAAATGTACGAGGAAGAGCGCGAGAAGAATCACTATTTGGAGCAGCAAAACAAGATATTTGTTGAAAAGACGTACCAAAATGAGTGTCGTCTTTATAGCCTCCAGGAGGAAAATGCTCTACTTGAGCAAAGCGTTGACTACGCGCGTCATGAAATGACACTTGCGAAAGACGACGACCTCTTAAGCCGCATGATGCAGCATTACATGACTCCAGTGTATCTGTATTTGCTGAGCTATGACGACGCGGTCCGTCAGTTCAAAAAAGTAGTCATTCCGGCTGACTACGCTGAAAAATACGCATTCAGCCGGAAGTATGGATTGACGGACTACCATGAGCTCGGATTCAAGATTACGACCACTAAGTCCAAGAATCCGGATCACCAGCCCATAAAGATCCATTATGTCCATGGAGCGGATATGTTTGCTAAGCTCGGCGAGGACGTAAGCCAAATGATTTCCATTGAGCGAAATGTCAATAAGACCACCATATACATGTATGGATCTTATGAGTTGCTCAAGTGTGTCCTTGATGAGTATAAAGATAAATTCCCCGTCAGCACGAAACCATGTAGCCAATAAGGTCCCCTTTACATAAGCTCATTACTGTTTTCAGGCTCTTAATCATATGCAAGTTGCTCACCGAGTACCCTGTCTCTGATTCTATTTTTTTTTGATAATCCACCAACAAGAATGGTCGGGCGTCGTGAATGATCTTTACGGCCGCCATAAGTACAATATATCCGGTCTCATTCTGAATGCACGCCTCAGGTAGCCTATACAAAGAATCAAACAGGTTTTTAAAGTACATGATTTCGCGGCCATTCAGCGCGACTTGTTTTATAAAGCATACGGCGCTAACCGTCTCTGAATTTTGTATGCTGACTATGCGGTCATTCCTCGCCGGAATCTTTGATAGTATTTCGTATAGGTTTTCCGGAAAGAGCTTTTCCTTCGCAAACTTCTCATATATTTTGTAGAATGTCAGGCGATCGTTGTAGTCTTTAAAGCATAGCTCAATCAGCCTTTTGATAAAGGAATCCTCTTTCATGATGGGGTTTTGCGATATCAATTTCCGCATTTTCTTATAGTCAAGAAAGTCTTCTTCTTTGTCTACTAATTCATATAGGCTGACGCCTGCCATTACCTGAAAGAGCATAACGCCAAAAGACCAAACGTCGCTACGCTCGTCTACTGAATGATGTGATTTGGACAATACCGGATCCTTATACCGCGGAGTCGTGAATGCGTTATTCTTGATACCATTTAGTGTAGACATATTGAAGTCCAGCAAAAACACCTTGTCTCTAAACCAACTTTTCTTGACGCCAAAGTTTGTCTCCTTAATATCGCGGTGAACGACATGATTGATATTCAAGAAAGCAAATACGAATATCAGCTCGTGGATAATGCGCTTCATTAGGTCCGGTGTAATTACAGCAGTCGCGCAGTCCAGCTTATTAAACTTAATAACACAATACTCAATTTCCGCCTCCTCAATAACAATCTCGTCACCATTGAGTGAGTAATCGCGGCATTTCATAAATTGGTAGTCTATATGCGTACACACCTGTACTACTTTAAGGCGTGAGTCCAAATCATACTTCTTGAAAAGGGCACTAACATGCTCCAAAAACGCAATCTCCCTAAACCACCACTTTAGGTCTCTCGTCCTGTATATTTTATATACGTATTTTCCCCTCTGTAAGACGAGTATAGTGCTGGTTTTCTTTATAATACTGTCGTATTTGAAAAAACTTTCATCGCATTCCATATACTACATATGACATTATTTCTCGTCATACTACTTGCTTTATTCTTGTTTATCGTCATGGAGCCGTCTGAATGCTTTGAAAGCTCATATGACACTGAAATTGAATTTTCTCCGGCTACAGCACTTAGGAAGCCTGAATTTGTAGAGCCACGGAAGTTTATATTCTAAGTATATGTGGAAGATTGCGGCGTTGATCGCGCTTATAGTGATCATATGTGTCATTTTTTCAAAAAAGGAGCTTATTTATGTTTATAGCCCAACATGCCCGCACTGTATCCGGTTTGAAAAAGAATGGAGCCGCATTGAAATGGAGCTCTCTTCTACGCGGAAGCTCAATTCTCAACAGGCCTCGGCCATTGGATTAAAGGCGCCGCATGTACCTTATTTGGTCAAACGAACACAATGCGGCCCGTTTGCGTATGTAGCCGCATATGAAGGCGACCGACGAGCAGCCGACATCCTTTCGTGGTATAAAGAATAAAGTATATATATGGAGTTTGAGATAGCGAAAAAAAAGATCATTGAATGTGTTGAAAAGGAGTCCGAAATCATTAATATACACTTGATCCACTACTCAAAGATATTTCAGTATTACAAAAAGTTGCGTGAAGAGCTCCGCAGTCCAACCATGAACATGCCTAAGCTTATGAACTTAAATAAGGAGCGCGAGTCATTTCTTGTAGTAGGCGACGCTCAGCTTGCCGAGGACCTGTCAAAATGTATGAGCAAGTAAGCGGTCCTCAGGTTTGTCAATAATGACTTCTACATTTGCTTCCGATATACTGGTATTGAATAGATCGCTATCCAATATATTTTGACACTTTTGAATGCTCTCATTTGCGAGGTCCATATCCGCGGACTCCCATGCTGATCGCGGAACGAACACCGCAAGAATCTTTGCGTCATTTCGCTCACATATGACGTATTTTTTTTCATACGTACCGGTGTCCGATATGGACGTTTTAAAGAGTACTGCGTCTTGTGGAACAACGCCGTTGAACATTGTACTGGAGTTTAAGACATCTCCATGCTGCTCGCAAAATATGAGCTTGCCGTTATTGCCCGCGTACAAATGAGTATACTGCTGACCCGAATACTCATTGATTGTATACTTATATGTCTCCAAGTATTGGTAGCCGGCTTGATCACATGGATTGACGGTCTCCTTATGATACAGCTCAATCAGGCTTTTTGATCCGGAAGAGCTATCGTCAAGGTCTATACACTCAAGGAATGCGGCGGTTGACTGACAGTACTCTACCGCAATTGCGTTTTCTATAGGTGTTTGGTTGTCATAGTTGTGATATATTTTTTTCAAAAAAGAGCAAATGTGTGTATATACCGAAGCTGAAACCTCGTAAGTGGCTATTGATTCAGGAAACTCAGCGAGCGAAATATATGCCGACGCCGTGGCGACTAAAATGGATATCAGCATGCCTATATATTTTTTACCGGTGGAATCCGAAAAGATAGAATACGTGGAAATTGCGGCTTGTATACTGGACAATACTGATAAGATTATGCTAAGTATTTTGTATACTTTGCTGTACTTTGCTTTCTTTTTTTTACATTCAGAAGCATGCTTACGAGCATCCCGCATTAACATGACTACCTCCGCCTTGCTGACCATATATATAAGCTGAGTAAAATACGAAGCTCCCAACAAGCACAAAAAGATTGCCCCGTCAGCGCGGAGCCCGGAGTAGCCGGCGCACAAGCACAGGCACAAAAAGATTGCTTCATTAGCGCGGAGCCCGGCGTAGCCGGTGCGCAGTGCTGCGTAGCAGCACAAGCACAAGCACAAGCACAAAAAAATAGATTGCTCCGTTAGCGCGGAGCTCCCGGCGTAGCCGCGGCGCAGTGTTGCGTAGCAACACCAGCCGATCTAAGACCCACATGCCAAACACATGTCCCCATCAAAGTCATCATTGATATCAACTTTGAAGCTGCCCAAGAACGTTGGATCTACGGTGATCTTAAGAGCCTCCGACACAGGAAGCTGGTGAGTATAGTAGGCTCCGGTGACAATGCCGCTGCGCCACGCCATGAACTGCAGTTTCTTGAACTCATTGTAGTTGACTCCCTTTTCCATGTACCAATTCATGCTTTGCGATTGGTCTACGAAATGCTGCCGATCAATAGCGAGCTGTAGCAAGGCCTCGTTATCAATTTCATACGCGGTCTTGTACTTTTGCTTAATGAATTCAGGCAAATTATCAATCTTTTGGACGGATCCATTGTTTGACAGTATATGCTGAGTCAACGCGGTATTCAAAATACCAAGCTTATGGAAATCGTGAATCATGTACTTATTGTACGTAAACATTGATCCAGCGTTGACATTACGAAGGTGTAAATTAGTCTTAAACGGCTCAAACGCCTCAATTTGATCCATGATCAGGCTTGTAGACGCGGTAGGCATGAGCGCAACTAATAGCGAGTTTTTGACTCCATACCGCTGAATCTTTGCTCTTAAGGAGTCCCAGTCGTACTTCAGCAGGAGGTCTTCAGGCTTGAGGCCGCTTAGCTCCCAGCGGAACTTACCTTGGTGGAGCGGCGATCCCTGAAAGCTTGAATAGGCTCCCATGTACGGCGGCAAGTCCGCGGAGTCCTTGAACTCAACATCACCAATGTGGACTACTCCATCACGCTTCAGCGCCGCTTTTATACAGCGCTCCTCACGCTGAGCAATCGCGCATGACTCCGACACCGCAGCATAGTAGATCGTTTCAAATATCTTGCGGTTGATAGTGCGCGCTTCCGGACTCTCAAATGTAATTTGCATCATAGCAAATACATTAGCCAGGCCCTGGACGCCGAGTCCGATAGGGCGGTGTAGCAAGTTGGACCGAGCCGCCTCAGGAACCGGGTAGAAGTTGTTGTCAATAACAGCATTGAGCGTATTCACAAGTAGCTTCACGGTATCAATAAGCTTCGTATAGTTGAAGCGAGGCTGCGCTGGAAATTCGCGGTATCCGAGGTCGCCGTCCTCCACGAACCGGCCCAAGCATATACTCGCAAGGTTACACACACCATACTCCGAGGAGTCCGAGTACATGATTATCTCCGAGCATAAGTTTGAGGAGCGGATCGTCCCCAAGTTTTGCTGATTGGAGTACCTGTTAGCGGAATCTCCGTATACAATATAAGGCATTCCACTCTCGTTTTGGATATTGCAAATCATCTTGAATAGATCGCGCGCCGGTACCTGCTTCCTAATGAGGTTAGGGTTGCTCTCGCATGCAAGATATGCGGACCTATATTCGTCTCCCCAAGTATCATACAACGACGGACACTCGTCTGAGGAAAACATGGACCACAATTCGCCACTCTTAACGCGCTCCATGAAGAGGTCCGGCACCCAAACCGCAAGGAATAACACGCGGTTTTTGTTTTCGCCGGTAATGGAGCGCAAACTCAGGAAGTTGAAGATCTCCGCGTCATGGAGCGGCTCGTAGATCGCAAAGGATCCCTTACGCTTTGAGCCGCCTTGGTCTACGGCGCGGCTGACCGAGCTCATAATGTCGTAGAAAGGAATCTTGCCGTTGGTCCGCCCATTGGTTGACTTAATGTAGCTGCCGGCCGCGCGCCACTTGTTATGGAGCCCAATCCCTCCAGCATACTTGGAAATCGTAGCCGCGTCAGTCGCCGCCTTCATGATCCCATGAAGTGAGTCATCCGATCCCATCAAGAAGCACGAGCTGAGCTGTCCGTTGATAATGCCGGCGTTGAAGATAGTAGGCGTTGCGTGAGTACACAACTGCTGACTGATCGCGTCGTACAGCTGAAAGATTTGATCCATACTATTTTCAGCATCTCGCAAGTGTACACCTATCGCAACGCGCATGATAGCATCCTGCCAACGCTCAACGACCGTCTCATTGATATCCTTCAAAAGATAGGATCTCAGGAGGGTCTTGAATCCGGCCGCATTCAACAAGAAGTCGCGGCTGTAGTCAATCTTTGCCTCAATCGCGGCGCGGTGCCGATTAGCAAACTCTACGAATGTCGCGGACATCAGCTTGATTTGCTCAGCAAGCTCGCCTTCCGCGGCATGTACGCGGCGGTACTGCGTATTCAAAAGGTTCACCTTGTCAACAAAGCTTGAGCTGGTGTTCTTGTGGTGACTGCTCACCAAGAGCCGGCTTGCGAGCTTATCAAACTCAGTGCGCATTCCGGAGCTGATAAAGAGGCCCTCACATACGGAGGCCGTGATCTTGTCAATCTTCGTAGTGGAAATAGGGTGCGACGGAAATTGCTTCATAGTCTCAATAGCAATATGGCCGGAGTCTACCTCCAAAGCCGGGTCCATTAGACACAATTCCTCAATGCGCTTCTGGACCTTAGCAATCCTAATAGGCTCCTTCTCACCCTTGCGGTTAATAACGTAGTATTCTTGCGTACTCATCTTACCTGTATAGATAATTCATTTTTTAATTCTATGATATATGTGTGAGTGCCGGTGGATTATAGCAGCGATATGCCTTTATCTCATTTGGCTCCATTTTGAGGGGTTCAATCCTATGAGCGTAACGGTCAATCCAGAAGTAGACACCAATGATTACGTTAGGCGCCGTATGAAGCAGCGTGCTTAGCCGCTATACCATGTAGCTATTCCATTTGAGCATAGCCGGATCCGATTATAAGGATCTACAAGTGCCGTGATAGAGGTTTCAACACCATCAATAGTATCGCTCCCGGAAGTATTGATAGTGAGTGTATTGGCGGCTAATGATAGCTTAATAATATAATATTGCTTCCCCGGAGCACTGGCCGCTGTAGGTAGGGTTATGATAGCGTTGCCCGAAAATACACATTCAATCATGAATAGGTTATCCGTTGCCGTTAGCTCCAGGGCGGACGCATTTAGCTGACTCGCTGCGGCTGTAGTACCAATAGAAGAATATGCTACAGTGCCGCCTACCCGAATATCCTTTGCTAATGAAAATCCGCCCTTGACGACGAGCGCCGCCGCCGGATCCGTACTGGAAGTAGAATTCACGGTTGAGTGATAAGTGCCCGAGATCTGATTCATATATATAGAATTAGAAAGTCCACCAACCGGATTCAACTCCGAGTATGTATATTTTGGATAGCGGTGCCCCCGAAATAGATATGGTCGCGTTGACGCCGTTGATTAGATCAGCTCCGTTTGGCGTTAGGACCACCGAGCCCGATATTGATATTATGTAGTACTCTTTTCCTTTGAAGGTAGCCGTAAACGCCGGTAGATTTACCGTAACAGTTCCAACGTTGGTACACTCTACTGCGCATTTGTTTACGTCAAGCGTGACAGTTGTCGCCGTTTCAACTCCGGTGACTTTATTTGAGCCCTGCGCTGCAATCGTACTGCCCGACACGATCAGGTTGCCGCCGACAAACACATTGCCGCCGATATTCGCATTTGCTGTGATTGAGGCTCCGCCGGCCGCATATATGGACGCGTTTTGATCCGTTGAGCTTGAGCTTGTTGCAGCGGACGTGCCGCGGACCCGCAAGAATGAGCCTGTGTTGCCGGTGATATCTTGGACTGTTGTGTTTCCGTTAATCGTGTTTGTCCCTGCGTTGGCTACTACCAATGAGCCTACTATGGTTGTGTTGCCTAAGCCTGTTGTACCGCCGTTCAATGTTGTGATGTTTGCTGTGGTCGCAGTGAGAGTGCCGGCCGAAAGTGTAGTTCCGCTAAGATTGGAATACGTACCTGTTGTAATCGCCGCCGTCGCAAGAGTTGTGGTGCCGCTCACTGAAAGTGTGGTCGCTGAGCATGTGGACAGGATAGTTGAGCCGACCGCGCTGATTGAGACCGTACTGATTGAAGTCGCTGAGATCGTAGGCGCATTGATTGAAGTCATAGTAGTCGCTCCTGCAGTAAGCGCGCCGGTGCTGAGTGAGCCGCAGTTTATTTTTTTTACAGCTGAGATTCCGCCGAGAGTAGAGATAGCCGCGGTTGTGTCCGCCGCCGATGCACTGTCCGCCGCCGATGTCAAGGTCAGCAAGTTTGACGACTGAATCGCGGCCGCCGAGACGAGCAACCGCGGAGAGCCGGCTAAGGACAGCCCGATAGCGGATCCTGAGTAGTAGATTCCGGAGTCAAGCGCACTTGTGAATGCTAAGGCCGGGGCGGCCGCGGATCCGGCAAGCGCAACATAACTCCGCGCCTTTAGGTTATCAAGGTTGACGTCCCCGATTGGTTGGCCGCCGTTTATCACGGTCGTTGGCTCCGTAGTGTATCCGCCGAAGAGCGTCCAGGTTTTGCGGCCGTCCGAGGAGTCGCGGACCAAGCCGGCGTATACCGGCGCGCCGTCAAAGTACTCACCGTAGAAGCCGATATCAATCGCGTCCGCCGGATTACCGTCCGCTAAATGGAGGAGACCGGAGCTATACGTGTTGATAATTGTGTTGTTTGTGGTTAGCGTTCCCGTAACTGTGAAGTCGCCGCCTACGATGATTGAGCCGTCCCCGAATGAAAAAATTAGATTTTCCTTTTGGTAAACGCGGAAGGGTTGGTTCATATCGTACAGCGTCAGGCTGTTCAGTACGAGCGACGAAGTATACGCGCTACCGTTAAATGTGTTTCCGGGTGAAAATGATTGGTACATATATATTATGGATTATTCAATTGGTCTAATCTTGGCGGTCGTGATTGTGGCGGTGATCCTCTTAATGTGTAAGAGCACCCCGATTGAAGGCTTTTGGGTGGCAAGCTCAGACTACTGTGAAAAAGCTGAAATTGATAATTTTGTTATATTGTTTAAGAAGCGCGACGTATGGGGTGATTGCGCGGCGTATGTCTTACTCGTGCGCGACGGCGAGGTCATTATCAATGAGCCGTGCGTTGCGCAAATATCCCGCAAGCTGTCCCTGACGGAATCATACAGGCTCAAGTTCAAAGATCTTGAAGTGGAGGGCTTCCCTACTAAGTTGGACATGCGGTTCACAAAGGGCAAGATGATGTTGTTTGACGACGACGTCCTATACGGTGAGTTCTTTATGGACGCGGAGAGCTCACACCTATTGGAGTAGGTTATTATAGCAAAAAAAATACGTGCTCTATACAAGCGTTCTTTAAAATGATTCGCTTAATAGATCGCGGCCGGCGGCTGACGCGTGAGTATAGTGCGTTTAGATCCGCAAATCAGGGTCCGGCCGCCGGAGGCCAGCGGATAAAAAATACGCGTAGCTCCCGGCGTAGCCTCAGACGAATTCCTTCCAAAAATCCTTCTTCAGCAATGACAGAATTTTGTAGTCTATTTGGTAATTGCTTAGCGTTATGGACTGAATAAAGTCTTTGAATTGCTCAGACTCAATAGCCTTTTTAAGTAGTTGCGCCTCCTCAATAGACTCAACCTTCACGTATAGAATATGCTCAGAAGTACCATACTCGCCTTCCATATCTATGATAACACTCATACAACCATTATCCGCAAATATAACCTTGGACACTCCAAAGCTGTCCCTGTCATTAGTCTTTGAATACTTGTACGATATCTTGCTCTTCGTAATAGAGTGAAATACGCGGTATTTGTATATGTCGTCCAATGTATCGCTCAGGATGCCCTTCTTTTTCATGGTTGTTGAGTGATAATTACAATTCCGCATGACTGTGAGTTTTTCAGATCCGGAAGTCAAATTCGTCAGCGTGTGAGTGATATTGTAATTCGGACACAATTGTGTATTCGTTAGGCTGACTGACTCAAATTTGCCCAACTCATTGCGGATCAGTGTTTCCGCAACGATATCACCCTTTTGAATGATATACCAGTCATATCGCGTACCGCAATTAAACGTTTGTAGTCCGTCCTTAGTCCCATGTATTGACAAGTACAGCATGTTATTTTTTGTACCATTTCATGATAGAGGTCTTTGAAATATCCGGACGTCGTATGCTTCCTCCAGCCGGCCGGGTGGACGAATACTAAGAATCCGGAATCGCATAGTCGGTCCAGTGAAAATAGTACGAATTTATTCCAAATAGGCGTTCCGGTTCCTAACGAATTGTTTGCTTGGTACGGCGGATTTCCAATCACAGCGTCAAACCCATTCAATCCCCACTCCTTTTTGATATCCAACTTTAGCGTGTCACCTTGGTAGCAATTGAGCTTGTACGTATTATAAGGATCCAGCAGCAGCCTACATATGAATATATTCGTAGGGTTGATATCCGCAAAGTAAAGACATTTTTCAACTATAGTCTTGTAGTCCAGGCCGCCCTCCTGGAAGCGGTCTACAATATCAATCAGGAATCCGCCCTTACCGGCGCACGGCTCAAATACCTTTTTTGGAGTCCGCCAAAAGTCAGGACTGTACTTGGTTATGGCGTCCAGCATCTCTTGCCGTAAGCAATATGGAGTACTCACTTCCGCATTCTTCTTCTTTTCCATGTCTTGCGGAATCAGGTACTTGTCTACGTTTTTGCTTAGATCTTTGCGGTCTTTATGTAGGTTTAGTATTAGTTGCTCCATATAGTTTGTGAAAAAAAATAATCAATATCTTAGACGAACTCCTTCCAAAAGTCCTTCCTCATGTCTTTGAATATATTCCAATCAATCGCATATGACGAGTATAAACAGCTCTTTATAATATCTTGAAATGTAGCACTCATTAGAGCTTTAACCACACCATCCCCTTCTTCAGCATCATTAATTCTAATAGCCATAGCATGCTGAGTCATACCATATATACCATCTATATCAATAATCGGATTATATATACCACTATCTCCAAATATAACTTTAGGAATACCAAAGTGTCCATTATCGTTGATTTTACTGAACATATATCTAACTCCACCCTTTGGAGTTGAGTGAACGCATGGATATTTAAACTCTTCGTTTTTATTTGCTGACATCCATTGCTTTTTATCAGCTCCGTATGCACTTCTATCATACATGATCTCGCAACGCTCATCTTCATCTCGTGCTAATATTTCTCTAATGAATTCTATATTGTAGTTAGGTAGCCATTTGAAATCAGTCATATCAATGTTATTAGTCGCACCTTTTTCATCATTTATGATTGTTATAGCCGCAATATTGCTATTTTTAATTAAATACCAATCATATCGGGTTCCACAACTGAATGTAGCTTGTCCATCTTTTATTCCATGAATAGATAAGTAAAGCATCGCATTTTGACGACACATCAACTCATACAACCCATAGAATTTGCCTTTTTTTGTATTAGGCTTCCTCCATCCAGGAGGGTGTACCATGTTTATATATCCTCCTTTGGTAGTCCACTCCATCAATGATTTCTTGACAAAGTGTTGCCAAATAGTATTTCCAGTTGCTATACTACCGGACGCATTATAAGGAGGATTTCCAATCACCGCGTCAAACCCATTCAATCCCCACTCCTTTTTGATATCCAGCTTTAGCGTATCACCTTGATAACAGTTGAGCTTGTACGTATTATAAGGATCCAGCAGCAGCCTACATATGAATGTATTCGTAGGGTTGATATCCGCAAAGTAAAGACATTTTTCAACTATGGTCTTATAGTCCAGGCCGCCCTCCAGGAAGCGGTCCACGATATCAATCAGGAATCCGCCCTTACCGGCGCACGGCTCAAATACCTTTTTTGGAGTCCGCCAAAAGTCAGGATCTCCATATGCGGTTATGGTGTCCAGCATCTCTTGCCGCAACTTGAATGGTGTACTCACTTCCGCATTTTTTTTCTTTTCCGTGTCTTGCGGAATCAGGTACTTGTCTATCTCTTGACTCAGCTTGCGCTTGTTCCCTTTAGACGACACGAATATTTCTTTGATCCGTTTGATATTTGATTCGTTGCTTTCAACGCCAGCCATGCCCTTTTCGTATATCTTAATGAATGCGAGTATGATTTCCCTTGGAATCTTTTTCCCCCACCATTGCTCCAGTTGTTCTAAGAATAACATGCTCAAATAGTCATCAAAGTCAATGGATTGGATCATCTCAATAAAGGTATACGATTCGGTACCAATCGTGAGTATAGCAATTAGAGGTATTGCATGACGCATAATGTCTTTTCCAAAATTCAGCTTCTCATCTATCTCTTTTTCTTGAGGCGGCGGCTTCTCGGAGCTCTCAACTTCCTTTCTCTCTATACCCTCATTGATATCATTCGCGTATATCTCCTCCAAAAGCTTCTTGATTTCAGCCGGCTTCCCTCCAGCATTATATAACGAGTTAAATAGCTTGTATTCCGCAATTTGTAGTATGTCTTGTGTGACCACCAAAGAATCCAATATCCGCTCAATACATGAGTCCGGTCCTCTATCGTATAACTCCAGCATTTTGCCGGCTAACTCTTCAATCTTGTCGGCGGCGTTATACGATTCAAAATGGTCGTAGAGCTCATCCGCATTGAAATGGATCACTCTTGACATCAGCATCTTTTTAATACATCCCCGCATTGACTCACGCGGATACATCCGTATTCCCTCAGCTACGATAAAGCTAATCGTACGCTGAATGTTTAGATCAACGAGGAATCCGCAGCGCTTGTTTGGAGCCTCGGTCATGCCGCGGAAACCCATTTGCATGTACTGATCAAAGCTCCTTGAATTGTTAAGGTTAATTACTATATCACACTCACGAATGCTAACTCCAAGACTACATTGAGTGCCGCTGAGGACGATCAATCCTTTCTTGCGATTATTTTTGGTGAGCGCATATGCATTATTGATAACACTGAGCGGATCGGCGCTCCTCTTGGAATTGATATAGTCGGTCTCAAAATCCGGTACCACTTCTTCCAATAACCGTTTGAACGTCTTCATGAGTAGGTCAATATTTTTATCCTCATTCGGTAAAAAGCACATAATAATAAGCGGCTGCTCCTTGCTGAACCACCGTGAATTGTATTCCGGATTGTTGACGATATCGCGGATTCGGTACATGATACAACGCTGGTACGCTGGATCCGGAACGCGGCCATTGAGCTTTCCAAAGATACTGTAGCATAGCTCCTTGACGGCTTCCGGATCTTGGAACTCACCAATCATATTTTCGTAATTATTCTTCAATAGGAGCACACTCTTGGTAGACCAACCATATACTGACTCATTACGGAGCTCTTCTTCAATAGCCTTTTCAAATCGCACGGTCATTACATGGAAATCAGGATACTTGGAGTATTCTTTCGGATCGGTCGGACTGGATCCATGCTTCTCGTGGAGCCGGTCCACTGCGCCGGTCTTACACAATCGGATATCCTCAAGATCCCACAAGATCTGCGCCTCGGGGTGAATGTTGAACGCCTCAACTGGTTTGTTGTAGGTCGCGGTTATATAAAGAACAGTTGCTTCCTTACCATACTTCTCCAAGATCTCTTTTGATCTACCGGACGTCCCTCCATTATGAGCTTCGTCTGAAAAGAGTATGTCAACCTTCAGGTCGGCCAACCACTTGATGCTCTTGATTCTTTCATTCTTACCAACCTTCATGTATTGTTGTGAGCAAATAACGATATTCTTTGGACCAAGCTTCGGAACTACCTTCTTTTCCAATACATGGACGCGGAACTCGCGGAACTCAATATAGGTCGCAAAGATTTCCGCATACTGAGCAATCGTCTCGTTAGGACACGTAGTCATAATCAAAAAGTTGCTCGCATCCGCTGCGGCGGCAATGATACCGGCCACAATATAGCTCTTACCGGATCGCGGAATACAACCAAGTAGGATTTCGTTGAACCGGCCTCTAAGATTAAAGAACTTGTCAACGGCCATTTGCTGATGGAAATGTAGCTTCATGGAGCGTCGCATGACGTAGACGCTCGGCAACGGCTCCCCGCTAAATTCTTTATAGAACTTCATGAGGCAGTGGTTGAGGTCTTCATGATCCAACACAATCGCGCGGCTACAATGCTCCACCAAGGTAGCACTTGTGATCTCCGCACGTCTGACAACGTCGTAGAACTCTTTTTTGTTTGGAATCACAATACACAACTTGAGCTCATAGCCTTCATACTTATTGAATTCGCCGTAGATCCGGTCAATGTCCAAGTCTCCAACTCGGTAATCTTTGAGGTTTTTGGAGGTAGTAGCCAGGACCTCGGAGCCGCGGATCATGGTCAGGTCGGATGCGTCTCCCTTGTCCTTGATGGACCGGTCAAAGAGTTTGCGGTATTCCGCGTCGGTCTTGACGGCTTGGATGGTCTTCATATTGAAATTGCCGGAGCATGGAGTAAATCCATTAAGCTCGTTTACGATACCTAAGAACGCAAACAACCTGATCAGCGTCTCTTGCTTCTCAGCGCCCTTCCAATTCTCCTTCAAGAACTCGCCTACATTGGAGTAGTCTTTTTCCAAAAGGTGCTCGTAGAATTCACTAAATCGCATAGTATTCTTTTGTAATTATACGTTTTCACTTTTAACTACGGTTTGGAGCCCCTTTGTATATACAACCCGCGGGTATGTTTGCCATGTGCGGACAGGCCTACCGGCGGACCAGCGAGCTGTTTTTGTTTGCCATGTGCGGACAGGCCTACCGGCTGACCAGCGAGCTGTTTTTGTTTGCCATTTCGTAGCTAATCTTTTAAACGCGTAGCCCTGGTAGTCCAAAGCCGCGTAGCGGCCGGCGCCGTGCTGCGGAGCAGCACCAGCCGAAAAAGTGAAAAATAAACTAAACTATATCTACTATATAGCCATGGAGTTGAAAATCGTTCACGGAGATACTGGCGCAATCACCCTTGAGAGGTACTCTTATTCCCTGAAGGATATGGGTAAGATTGGTACTGAATTAGAGCACGTTAAGAGCCTTATTATCAAGCATAAGTCCGAGCTGGACACTTTGAATATGCCCGATAAGGAGGCGACGCTGTCCGCATTCAACCACTTCAAAAATTTCAGGACTGAGAATCTATCAAGATTGCTGCCTCGTAAAAACCGCCGAATGGTGAATAACTCCTGGCTCAAGGGGTTGGAGCTCCTTGCCCGATTCAAGATCTTTGAGCGCTATGAGACGATTGTGGCGCACGATACCGCGGCTATTCCCGGATTCTACCTCTTCGCAATGGCTTTCTATGCGCGTCATATCCATAAGCCGATCGCATGGACCGGATCCTACCAGGAGGACAGCAAGAATCAAACTGACGAGTTTGGTTTGCTCCAAAAGCACGCGCGCAACTTTACCGCAAGTAAGCTATTCATCAGTCCGTCAGTCCAGGACCAGATATGCTACGCTAACCGGTCCAAAGGTGTCAATTTTATTATGTCCGACTATGCTATTGACACCTCAAGCAACTACAATGATCAGGAGAAGTTCTTCACTCCATATGTAGTTGCGCAGCTGATCATCGTATTGCGCTCCCTCACGAAGGGCGGCTCCGCGATCATCAAGCAGTATTCCGCGTATGAGCCGTTTACGCTGTCTTACATATACGTATTTTCACTCATGTTTGACGAGTGTTATCTTTGTAAGCCGCTGACCTCCAAGAAGCAGAATTCCGAGCTGTTCCTCGTTGGAGTAGGCTATAAGTACATGGGCGATCGTTGTAAGCAAAACGAGGACCGCTGTTGCGCGGAAAACAAGTGTGAGTTCATGCACAAGGTCATTGACATCCTTCAGGATTCCATTCAGAAGAATGACTACAGACCATTTGTTGAATTGGAGCTGATCGTTGACTTCGTTGCTCAGTTCAAGAGCTTCTTCTTTGATCTTGGGGTTGATCAGATTTCCACCCTTGATCAAATGATTGACATTATCCGCACTATTGTCAGCAACAAGACGGATTACCACAAGGAAATCCAGGAGCAATTCCATGAGTACATGCGCGAAACTACTCAGGAGCACTGTAAGAAGTACATTGATTTGTTTGAGCGAAATCCATTTCAAGGAGTAAAATTAGAAAAGTTCCTTTGATATATGGTATATCACGTACTCCTGACAGTAATGATTTTTTTTATCATATACTGTACTTTTTTTGAATCATACGTGTCCGAAGGATCCAACGACAGAAAATATGTAAACTCGATGCGGAATGGTATTATCCGCGGCGTCCTTGGCGGCCTGATTACCGGAAATTACGAAAACATGGTAACCAACGCCGTGTCGCTTGGGTTGCTCAATCCGGCGCTCAAATTTATTGAGTAATTAAATGCTACAAAATGTATACAATGATTGTAGATACCAGCCTGAAGACTTTGAATGAAGCCCTCAAAAAGATCAAGAGTTTGGCGCTCGTGAAGGAAAATGTCTTCAGTGAGGAAGACTTAGAGGTCCTGAAGGCGACCCTGAATGGAAGCTTACCTAAGACTGACGCGGATCGCGCACAGGCCCGGTTGGTCAGGTACTTGTCTGACCGCTCACCAGCAAAAGCATACGAGCTTTTCAGTCAGTCTGGCGCGCCCGGCCTCATTCTATGGATGGACTCGCGCGCAATCCTACAGCGGCTGCGGCTCCGTAAGCTCGTCTTCCTTCAGTGGGACAAAAAAAATGACCAATTCATTGTTGAAAAGTATGTACCTTTATCAGTAACGCACGAGCGCGTACCACAAGTAGACGTTTGATTTAATCAAGCTCTTCGCAGTTGTAGCTTGAGCGCTCGGACGAGGCGCGCATTTGCTTCAGCTTCGTCATTTTTTTTTGGATAGTTGCGTCAATGTAGGTTCCTTCAAGGCTATATCTTTTGATTTTGATCAAGCTTATGTTTTTCAAGTAGCCGTCCTGGTCGCGGCGGCGGACCGTATGAGCCTCATTGAATGAGGACCACATATTTATTAGATGTAAAAGACACTTGACCACCGGGGCCGCAAACCGCAAGCCGTCTTCCTGAGTGAAAGGAATCAGCTTATACGTTGCTATATTGTAAACGTATAGGATAGGCTGACCTTCATTGGTTGAAAAGACGGAGTACTTTTTGAATTCGCCGTTTTTGGGAATCGTAATTCCGGAATCTTTGAAGTATATGTCAAAATTAGTATATTTCTTGATGAATTGCGACAGCTCGGACACTAAATTCTCAATGGACGTAGTAGCGATCAGCTCCAATCCGTGTTTTTCGTCCACGTTGAGGAGGATATGCGGCGTCGTCTTTAGATAGTCAATGAGCAAAATGCGGAGGTCTTGTAGGTTTTTTTTGTCCGGTAGATCCTGATCTATATTCTCAAACTCAATGAATTTATTGTTGCGGCTTACGTCCTTTAGTAGCTTCGGCCACTCGTCAATCATGGTCGGATCTATTAAATTGAATAGCTTTTGAATTTGATCAAGGACTACCGGAAACACGAAGACGCCGCAAAGTCGGTTGATTGGTACCTCGCCGCTAAGCGCAAAGAAATTGAGTAGCGGGCGTGTGTCGTATTGGATCCGGTACTCTTGCTTCTCCATTACTGAAAGGAGGCTCATTTCGCTACCTATATTCTTACATACGCATTTCGCAACCTGCTTCGCTGTCTTCTGCGGATCGGCGGAATATAGATCCAAAGATTCAATCTCTCCGGAGTCTATTGCCTCATGGAAGCTGAATTTAGAATCAGTAATGATTCGCGGCTCGTCAACAAAAATAGCCTCTTTGCTCGCGTATTCTACTGCGTTCTTAAGGATCGGCGCAAATTGCTTACGATCCTCGCGTATAAACAGCTCAGCGCGCTCTTTGAGCGTCGCTATATAGTTAGCCTTTAATAGATCCTGAAACATATATTTTGTGAAAAAAAATAGATTGGAAAGCAATCGGACTGCTGCTTTAGAATTCCTCATCGTCATCCTCCTGAGGTGGGACTGGTTCAACGACTGGTGCCGCTGCCGCCTTCTTAGGCTTCTTAGCCGCTGCCTTCTTGGGCTTAGTCAACTCGGGGACGTCAACTCCGTTAGTACCGTTGACTGACTTCTTTTCGTTCTGGTACTTGGCGTAGAGCTCAGCGTCGCGCTTGATATAAGTGCTCCAAATGTAGCTTGCTACATCTTTGTTGAATTTGTCCTCGTTGGCCTTCTTACCGGCGGAGGCGGTCTTGACAGCCTCAATAGCATCATTGTACTGCTCCTCGGTAATGTCGTTCTTGAAATAGGTCTTGTCCTGACAATACTTGGTCTTGATATAAGACACGATATCAACGGATCTTGCGGCTGCTGGTTTGACAGGTGCGGACACACGACCATAGACCAACTCATCAACCTTAGACGTAAGATCGTCATAAGCGACCTTCATTTCAACCAACTGGGCCTTGACTTCGTCGTACTTCTTCTCCAATTCTTTGATTGCGGCGGCTGACATGATATAACAAGACCTATTGATTTAATTGGATAACAAAATTCACTTTTTAAACGGAGGCTTCCGGTTCCTCGGGAATTGGAGCCGCCAAAAGGACTTGCTTTTTGATCGTTGCCGGATCAAAGATTGATCGGTTGCCAAAGTATTGCTTCTTAAACTTGTCCGTAGGATCCGGGAATTTAATACTTACGTACCAATTGAATAGCTCCAACTTAGGGTAGCTGTCTTCAAATAGCTCAACCAGGTCATTAGCCGTTCGTGATTTGAGCAAGTTAGTTCGGTTAATGTCTCCAATTCGGCGCTTAAGGTATGCGCCATCAACGGACGGATTCATACATACGAATGACCAGTCCAATTTTGCAACGTTATTCTCAAGGAATTCGCGGCTGTCGCAAAACACAGCGCACATCTTAGGATTGCTCATGTAGTAGTTGTACCAAAAGATATTGCTGGTTCCGGACAGCCATACAGGCTGCTGACTCTTAGTCACTGGTCGTACGATTCGGTCTACGTAGACTGCCTTTTCTTCATCAGTCTTACACTCCTTAGCCAAATGGAATAACTCTGTACGCGGATCAAGCTGAAGTGATCGCAACTTTTGAATAGTATTCAGCTTTTTGAGTACGAGTGAGCGGTCAAATAGATCAAAGACATCTTTGCGGATATTTGAGTTAGCGCATACATAGACGTTATATCTGCTGAAGTAATTCTTGAAGACCTCAAAGTCTACGCCGCGATTCTCTACGAGGACGCTCCAGTCAATTGAGTCAATGATAAGCAGGAAGAAGGACGTAGTCAAATTGCCATTTCGGGTGATTGCTTTTTGATATTGAGCGGGTAGCTTCTTGAAATTAGCAGCAAAGAATTCCTTTGTAGCTTGAATATCCGCATATGGTGGTCTGGTACTGTCAAATGCGGGTAAAGCGAGCGCTGCCTCCATAACATATCTTTCGGAGCCACAAAACTCCAGCACGTGTAGGATTGAATACAATTTGCTGTGCTCCAACCAGTACTCGTAATTCTTGTAGGATCTGCTTATCGTGTCAAACATATATATTTAACATTATTTAAATCAAGAAAGGATATTATGTATCTGGTATGTAGCATATCCAAGAATTCCTATTACGGGTACTCCGTACATAAAATTATATCCTTTCTTGAAAATGAAGTATAGTATATAGATTTGAAGTACAGCAGCTGCTATAAGCAGGATCAAAACGCCTATATCAATAGGACCAAGATCTTTTAGCTTGTTAATCATATACATAGAGCTCAAAAAAAATATGGAAATCAGTTTCCTGAAGAGCCAAATCCGGAATGTCCACGGACGGTATCCTCAATAGAGTTTACCTGTACGAGCGGAAATGCGTAGTACTTCTGGACCGCAATCTGAGCAATGCGATCTCCGTGTTTGAATTCAACAGGCTCAGTTGAGGTGTTTCGGAGGAGTACGCGTACCTCACCGGTATAATCCGCGTCAATGACGCCGGCTCCAACGTCAATACCTTTCTTAACGCTCAATCCGGATCTTGAATGGATCTTTGCGCCGTAGACCGCGCCGTCCGCTGCGGGAGGCGGAAATCCAAAGTGGACTCCAGTTCTAAGCAATTTGCTGGAGCGTGGCTCAATCACAACGTCGGGTCCGTAGTAGTGAAGATCATAACATACTGATCCGCTGGTAGCGCGAATAGGTAGCTGAGCACCGGGCTGTAACATGACGTTAATAGACTCCATTTTTATTGAAAAAAAATTCACTTTTTACAAGATGATCTCTTCAGGCATGCGTGCTTTCTTTTGTTTATCTAAGCGCTTACACACCTCAGTCTTTTTTTTGCTCACCCAGTCAGCAATCCAACTTTCAATGCGTTTACACAATACCTTATCATAGTCCGGGTGATCTTCGGGCAATTCCATGCTTTGGACTACTTCCTTAGTAGCCATTATCTCAAGCTCGTGTTTGTCGTCGTTGCTCATGTTGCTGAAAACCGGATGTACTTGGAGTTCCTGAATGTTGTCTCCAAACTCCGCGGCCGGAAGCGGCTGTTTGAAAAACTCCTGGATATCCTGATTGTGTTGCTCAAAATCGTCTTCTTCAAAAAAATCAGCCGCGGTCTTCTCCATTTCGGCAAACTTAGCGCGCGCTTCCATGCGTCTCCGCATTATTTCGTCTTCTTCGGGTGAGTCTACTGGTTCGTTATCTTTTCCAATACCATAAAAATCAAACTCGTCCAACTCAGGTTCCTCTACTTTAAGAGGTTCCTCAACTTCTACTTTAAGCGGCTCGGGATCCTCTACTTTCGGAGGTTCCTCAATGTAGTCTTCGGGGTGTCCTACGTGAAAAGACACAAATGGTTCTCCGTCTCGGATCGTTGCGTATGGAATGTAGTATGGCCGCATATCTTTACATATCCTTTAAGCAACCTTCACGACGACAAACCGGAGCGGCTTCATCTCGGACAGCCGCTGTACGATCATATTTTCGCGCTCTGAGTTTGCGGGAGCCGGCTCGTAATCATCCTGAGTCGCCTTCACGATCGTCTTCAAGAATCCGGGATCAGTATACTTAGTTAAGAATAGGTCTTGGTCTGGGCTGTACTCAATGTATGTGAATCTAAGTACCTCGTCTTCTACATCTGAGCAGGCTCCAACGAAAGCAATATAGAGTGCTTCAATTCGCTCGGCATATCCAAGCATAGCTTCATCAAGCGCTTCTTGTACTTCCGCCGTAAACTCTTCTGGATACTTTGGTAAGGTACCTGTCATAATGCGGATCTCATAAGTATGACCGTTATACTGAATACCAAGGCCGGCCGTACCATTCTCTTTACAAAATGTAGTCGTTGGTCTCGCGCAACCAACTGAGTCCGCAACATAGGTCGCGTATTCTGATATGCCGCGCATGAAGCTTATCGTGAATAGATCTACTTTTTTCTCCATATATAAACTACTTATTCTAATATATAATGATTCCTAAAACAGCATTCATATCCGCGGAAAAAAAGGTAATTCCTCACACACCGGAAAAGAAAATTCAGTTGATTCCGTACAACGCGGCTCAATGGAAAAGGTACTTTGGAGTCCAAAACCGCGAGCTACAGCTGACCAACATAGGTACGTATTCTATAGCGCGTCCGCGCATGGGTACGCGCTTAGTTCAGTTTATTAAATCCTTGATTCGGGCGGACTATAAGAGCCTTGTTATCACGGAAACACATGGTGGATTGGGCGGGTTCACCGTACCGCTTGCGCGTGCTTTTCAAAAGGTTCAGCCTGTTGAAATTGAAGAAGTACATGCTGAAATCATAGCAAACAACGCTGGTGTCCTCGGCTGTCGGAATGTAGAAGTACATATGGGTGACTATATGGAAATAGCAAATTCGCTACATCAGGACGTCATTGTGAGTGATCCGCCATGGGGCGGCCCGGATTATGTGAGCAAAAAAAATATCAAGCTCGGCATCAACAACGTCAATATAGTCCACTTTATCAATGAGGCCGCCGCGCACAAGAGCTGTCGGCTATTCGTACTACTTGCGCCGCATAACTACGACTTCAACGATTTCTTTACGAGTCTTGACCCCGCATTGATCAAGCATGTTCGGATTGAGTACGTAGATCCTAAAGCTGCCAGTCATTTTCTGGTTGGGGTTCTGATTCCGTGAGGTCAGGCTCATAGAAGTCGCGGTTCATGCTAAATGCGGGCTGACCGTCTTGATTTTGACCCTCAAGCACGGCCGTAATTTGGTCCAGCTTGTCGCATACTACTTCCATTCCGCGGACGAGCTTTTCAATAACGCCGTCTTTTTTTTCCAGTTGCGCCAGGATCGCCTTCGTAGAGTTAGACACAGCATCAATGATTGAAGTTGTGTCCAGCTTTTCCAAGATTTCGTCGCTGAGGCTTTGTAGCTTTTGTGGGTATGCGGTATAGGTTCCGTTCATTATATTTCTTATAGTTTATCACGTTGTTAAAAAATGAATATTGTAATATATAAAAAATGGTGTTAGATCATATTCCGCATAACGATTTTCACCTCGTCATTGACGCGGAAATCCAGGAAAAGACTCTTGTCAATCACCACAAAGTCAGCTTTGACACCTTTACCGAGGTTGGTATTGAGCAGATCATTACGTCCGTATTCAAGCTTGAGCGGACTATCCAAAAGATCAATCGCTCGCAGGATAAGGACAAAGATATTGACTATGTGTTTCTTGAAATTATCTTCACCAAGGTTTATATTTCGTCTCCTACAACTATCAATCCGGGTACTAATGTTGAGGAGCCGCTATTGCCGCTTATGGCTATCCGCCGCGAGCTGACCTATGAAGGGGCGGTCCACGTTGACGCGACGATTCGCGCAACCGCCTTCAAAAAAAATGGTACGACCGTAGTACGCGAAGAGTATATCAAGAATCAGTTCTTACTCAAAATGCCTATTATGGTCAAGTCCCGCATGTGTCATTTGCGCAACTTTTCCAAAGCGAAACTACTTGAGATTGGCGAGGACCCGGACGACTTGGGTGGCTACTTCATTATCAATGGATTGGAAAAGGTAATTGAGTGTATTGAGAATACGGCCTATAATCAGCCGCGAATCTTTGTGTCCAACTATGAAAAGGAGGTGATCCGCTGTGAAATGATTTCACAGCCCGGAGACTACTTTTTGAATTCAGATCAATTCATTCTTCGTTGGAATAAGGACAAGTCGCTTACCATTGAGATCCATAGAGACGCACTCGCAAAGATCCAGATTCCATTCTTCATGCTCTTCCGCCTCATGGATTGGCATTCGGATAAGATGATCGTAGACGCGGTACTTAATGGAGATTACGACTCCCCGCTGAGCATTGAGATGTTCAACTTCATGAGAGACGCGTTTGAGGCAAACTATGAAAACTTCAAGGTGTTTGAGATCCATGACCGCAGCGAGCTGATCAAGATCTATTCAGATCACGCGTATAAATTGTACAAGGACAAGTTCAAGTACCTCAACATAGAGACCATTCCTGAGAATTGGAGCAAGGTCTATCACTACGTTCAGCAACGTATACTTGAGAATTTCTTACCTCACCTTGGCAAGGAAGAGAAGCACAACTCACTGAAGCTCAAATTCATTGCTCAGTGTATTCGCTATATCTTTTTGACTCACAAGGGGCATATGGCACCTACCGATAGAGACTCGTACGATACCAAGCGAGTTGCGGCGGCGGGCGACACATTTGCTAAGGCATTCAAGAATTCATTCAATTCCAGCGTTATCCGCGTTATCCGGACAAAGATATCGCATGAGTTTGAGTCAACGCCTTTTGACAACATTAACTTTCAGCAGCTGTTGAAATCAGTCCTCTTCAATACAGACTTCAGCAAGCGCATGCGGCAGGCATTCAACGCTAAGGACAAGAGCAAGATGAAGACCGACAAGAAGAAGGGCAGTCAGATGAGCCCGCAAAATATGGCGCGCAAAAACGAGCTCGCTAACATGTCCATTTTGCGCTCAGTAACCGCAAACGACAGCGCCGCCGCAACCGCGCCTAACTCCGAGCGAGCGATTGACATGCGAAACCAACACCCGACGCACATTGGATACATGTGTTTGGGTCAAACTCCGCTTAATGGAGCTAAGGTAGGGCTGACCAAGAATTGCGCTATTTCCACCACTATCACCAAAGCGTACTCCTCCGAGCAGATGAAAACCATTCTTCTACAAGATACCGAGTCGTTGATTCCATACAGCGACGTCTATCCGAGAATGGTATACGAGGAGAGCCTTGTGTTGGTCAACGTCAATGGATATCCAGTAGGCTACTGTCGCGACGCATTTGAATTTTGCAGCAAGTACCGCAAGTTACGCCGCCGCGGCCACTTCACTCGCGAAATAAGCGTAGTCCGCTCGCACCAATTTGGATCCGTCATGTTCTATGCTGACGCGGGCCGCCCTATCCGGCCGCTCATTGTCGTCTACAATACGGAGCGCGATCCAGAGATGTTCACCAGTAAGGAGCTCCGCGGCGGATTCCGCCAAAAGATCCTTATCACTCCGGAAGTGATCGCTAAGCTCAAATCCAATGAGATTACGATGAAGGATATGTGTGATAACGGCATGGTAGAATACATTGACGTAAGTGAGCAGGCTGATACGCTGATATGTCCTGACTATAGCAGGCTCATAGAAGACGCGGAAAATGAGGAATACGAGTATACTCATCTTGAGATACCAATCGCAATCTACGGTATAGTCGCGCTTTCGTCGCCATTCGCAAACCACAATGAGCCGGTACGACTCATGTACCAATGCTCGCAAGCCGCGCAGACCATGGGTAAGACCGCTTATAATTGGGCGTTGCGGACCAATGACAAGGATACCTCAATCCAGTACAATTTAGAGAATCCAATCGTTAAGACATTCCAAAACAACTATGTCAATTCAAATGGAGTCAATGTGGTAATCGCGGTCATGTCATATAGCGGCTACAACGTGGAAGACTCAATCATATTCAACAAGGGCGCCATTGATCGCGGGCTATTCCATAGCTTTAAGCTCGCCGGCTACAAGACTGAGTTTGAGAGCAAGGAGTACTTTGACATTCCGGATCCTATGAATACGCTCAATCCAAAGAACGAAAACTATGAGAAGCTGAGAGTAGGTGAGATCCATGGTATGCCGCGGCGCGGCTCACTGATTCAGAAGGACGACCCGCTTATAGGTAAAATCTATAAATTTCCAAAAACGGTTGAGGACCGCAAGGATATTGACTATTTGGATAAGTCTATCATATACAAAGACGAGGAGCCCGCCGTCGTCCATGAGGTATTGCTCTATAAGCAGGACGGCGACAAACTGAACGCAAAAGTGGTGTTGCGCAAGCCGCGATCCGTGGAGCTCGGCGACAAGTTTTCAGCCAGAAGTGGACAGAAGGGAGTCGTGTCCGCGATCCTCCGCGAATCGGATATGCCGTTTACTGAACACGGAATCGTACCGGATATCATTATCAACCCGCATTCATTTCCTACCAGAATGACTATGGGGCAGTACTACGAAATGCTCTTTGGGAAGCTCGGCGCTCTTGAAGGCACTCAGATTGACGGCACAATCTTTAGCGAGATATGTGGATCCGCATTTGATAATTCACCAGGCTCCGTCGGTCAGCTCCTTGAGCTACATGGATACCGCAAGGACGGATACGAAAAGATGTATTCCGGTATAACCGGTCAGTACATTGACGCGCTGATCTATACCGGAGTCAACACTTTACAGCGGCTCCAGAAGTCCGCGGTTGACCAGGAGAACACAGTTGGTAAGTGTCCTACAGATGCGCTATCCTACCAGCCTTTGGACGGCAAGCAGCAGAATGGAGGAATCCGGTATGGTGAGATGGAGCGCGACGTATTCAATGGACTCGGTTTGTCTATGGCGCTTTACGAAAAGATGTTTGCGCATAGCGACGGATACACCAGATACGTATGTAAGTGCGGCCGCACTCCGGTCGTCAACATTAAGGCTAACCTGATCAAATGCTATCACTGTAAGGACGGCGCTGAGATCCGCTCGCTCAGCAACACCTACTCGGCTAAGCTCGTGGATCAGGAGATGAACGCAATCAACGTAGACACGAAGCTGTATACTGATCCATTCGCGTATGAGACTTATAGACCGGACCTTGAGGCTAAGCTTCTTTAAGGCAAAATAGATCAAAATACTGATCTAATATTTTTTTTTCAAAGAGATGTTGCTGACCGGCTATATCTACGATACTACGGATTTCCGCTGGGTCGTGTTTAAGGCGGCCGCATTCTATTATGAAGCAGCCGTTTTGCTCAAAGATTTCAACGCTGTCGTAAAGAATGCGGCATAGGTGGATGTGTCCAAACAACCGGTAAGGCGCTATGCTCAGCGCAAGATCGTTGATCACGATCCGCGGCGAGTCAACCTCTACATATGGAAATTCGCAAAGATTTTGGACGCGGAGGCCGGCCTCTTCGGCAGCAATCCAGCGCGGGCATTCTAAGTGATAATGCGTGTCAATCCGGTAGTTGAATAGATCTGATCTTGTAAATGGAATAGCCGCGAGCTTCATTACCTTGACAAAAAAAATATTCAGTTTACATACTGAGTATACGATGAAGGCATAGCCTCCATTATATGTAAGCTTTAATAGTCGTCGTCGTCGTCTCCGGACGCGTCTACTTTTTCGTAGACGATCTCTCCCGCTTCCTCAGGAATAGGCGGTGGAGCTGCGGCCTCTTTTGCTTTCTTCTTGGCAGCAGCCTCATTGATGTCGGCTTGCCTTGCTTCCTCAATCTTGGAGTACAATTCGCGGATCGGCTTGGAGTGATCAGGTACAAACTCATGAAGCAACATGAAGAAGTTTGCGTAGTCAAGCAACTTGAGCTTAAAGGATACTCTGTTGAGGTCCCACTGAACGACACGATTCAGGAAGCTGAGGATGATCGGCACGAATGCCTCGCGGGCCTTAGCGCTCTTACCATTTGCGGTAAGTGAGGAATCCAATTTATCGCGTAGATAAATATCAAAATCATACGACTTTTGCTCCTCGGACTTGAATGCCTTGATGACCGTCTGCCATTCGCTGCCCTTAGTAGAGGCTTCTTCAATGATCATTAAGATCGCGCGGATGACATGCTTATTAGGCGTCCTAAAGAATTTCTTAGGCTTATCAGCGTGCTTCGGCAAGCTACACTTCTTATTCGCGGCCTTATCAACAGTATATGATACGGCCTCGTCAAGAGTGAGGTGCTGCGGCTCAAGAGCGTCTCCGGCAAGCGCAATGCTTACAAGCTTGATATAATCAGTAATTGCTTTATCCATTTTTGTTGGAAAAAAAAATTCACTTTTTACGAATGCGTCAAATCGGCCAACTCCGGTCGCTTTGACTACGTCAAATCGGCCAACCAAACACTTTGTATACGGATCCGGGCTGTAGAGGAGGCTTCCTAACGACAGCGTCCAGCTTCTTCTTCCATACCGGACGTAGAGGAATATCGTACTTTACGAATACGTCAGTTAAGTAAGCGATGTTATTCTCAAGGATTTTGTAGTACCTCTGGAATGTTGATTTTGAAATACTACATTTGTCAGCAATGGTGTCCTTATCAATATGCGACAACGACTTTTCACATAAACACAACAGGTAAATGCTGCCTACACACCTGGAAGGCGGGCGGCTCTCATTCTTGACATGTAGGTATTGAGTCTCCGCGCAGTAGATCAAGTCTACGATGAAATCCACATAAGACTCTGAAATCTCAAGCAGCTTCAGGTAGTTTAAGATGAATGTCTTCTGAGGCGCCGGATCCAGCGGTAAGTTAACAACACCAAGGTCGTTGAGCTTCTCAAGCTGATTCTCACCCGCGGACAACTTCTTCTCGCTGATACCAACAATCGCGCATATCTCTTTGCGGTTCTTAGGAATGCCCAACTCAATGAGCGCGTAGTTCAAGCATGCTCCAATAACATACCATTTACCCTGACTACGAAACACGATGTCCGTACATTTGATGGTATGGTACATTTCAAGTGTCTTATCAATCACAAAGTCTGGAATTTCAACCTCTTTGTAGTCTTCAATCTTTTGCTCCAGGGTGTCGCGGATTGCGGCCTCGCTCTGTCTATAGTAATCAGGTCCGCATGTTCTAAGGTAGTTGCGGATCTCGCGTACATTCTTACCAATCACAGTGAATCCCATATAGTCATGGTGGTTGGTGTTATGGTCTTGCTCAATTGTTTTGGAATAAAAGTCAAAGTCGTACTTCCAAGGGCGCTCCTCGCCGCAGTTTGGACACAACAGCTCATAGCTCTTTTCAATACAGGGCACCTCACATGTTGGACACAAGCGGTAGTCGCATTCCTTGATCTCAGGAGGATCAAAGTCCTCAAAGTCATAAGACTCAAACTCTGAAGGATCAAGCATTACTATATACGTTTTTTAATTTCACTTTTTCATATGTGATAGAGTCAGGCGGGTTGAGTTGAGCGCGCATGACGAGCGGGCTATTGTGAGCGCGCTAAAAACAAGCGGGCTGAGTTGAGCGCGCATTGACGAGCGGGCTATTCATGCGCACACCAATAGAGGGTTTTTCAACCAACTGAATCCGGAGGTTAGTGTAAGCACAATGAATGAATTGAAGTCAGGTGTCGTTATAGATTTGGTATATTAATGCTCATTCCAAACCTCCGGATTCAGTTGGTTGAAAAACCCTCATATAGTAGCGCAGGATCAGTCCGCCATTCTCAGCGCGCTCACAATAACCCGCCATTCTCAGCGCGCTCACAGCAGCCCGCCATTCTCAGCGCGAAGCCAAGCCGCTTGCGGCAGGCGCAGTGGTGCGTAGCACCACAAGCCTAATAAAAATTCTTTGTCTCTTGTCCGTCAAAGTCAAACACCCAAGAATCCGAGTATTTGAATTGCTTAAGACGCTCAGGAATAGACATGTTGATTAGTCCGTACATATGCCGCGGCTGTAGTTGAATCCGCTTGTCTTGCTTCTCAGCTTTTTTGATCATATAAGTGTCAAATATGTATTGTTTGCCGTATACGTGAATTGACGGAAATAGCTTTTCGTAGAGCTCTTTTTTTTGAGGGCTCTTTTCATTTGTATAGTGCTTTGACGCCCATTTGATCAGGTCGCGGCATACCAAATATCCGCGGAAGTAGTCCTCATTTGTAGACTTATTGACAATAAGCCGCGTCAATAAGTATACCATAATTGTCTGTAGATTCGCTACGTGAAAGGATCCCTCGTTGCTCGCTGAAACTTGCTCGCCGAGGTTATCAAACACTTCAAATTCGCCGCATTGGAACGACCGCGGTAGGTGATCTATTTGCCGGTTATAGAACTTGACATTTTTGGATTTGAAAACTTGGAATACGTCTTCGTGTGAGTCCGTCAAAATCGCTACCGGCCCGCGGAGCCGGATCTCTTTTTCCGAAAAGCTACCGAAGTCGCTGTGTTTTTCAAACCCATATTTCGCGGCCTCCCGGATCCAGTAGAGTAAGGCGGCCAGCCCCGTGAAGCAGTAGTCTTGCTTGTCAAGAAGGTTGAGGCTTACGGTTTGAAGCTCAGTCTTGCGGAATTGCTCTTGCGGAATCTTTAAGGGGTAGTACTGATAAAGGAGGTCGTGTCTTTTCATATCTTTTTCCCACCGACCGGAACGAATGGTCTCTCGCGGCTTGCTCTCGTATGGATTACATAGGGCGCGGTGCTGTCCGATCATTTGATAATGCGGGTGGATCATCGTGTAGCCTCGGTAATGGATCGTTGGTAGCCGATCAAATAGGACCGGCGGCATGTAGCTGACGTCAGCAACGGGCTCAAACTTGACGCGGACCTTCATTGTTGAGGCGTGTAAAGCGTTAATAACGCTGACGTCAGCGTACTTGGTGCGGATCAGCCATTGTCCGATTTCATACGCGTCCATAAAGTGGTTTTTGGAATAGAAATCGTGATCCGCAATTGTGTTTTCGTCATAGATCCCGGATCCCTTCATCTTAAGAGCCATATCAATCGCCATTCCGCCGACAAGGATCAGCTTCTCCCTTTTGACATACTTCGCAACAATATCAATAGCGCTGAGGATTTCCTTGGAATAGAGTCCATTTTTGATCATCATATTTTCATAGTACTTCTCCATGTCTACCTCATGTTTATCGTCTTTAGGGCTCATATATCGCGGCGGCTAAATTTTAGGAGATCTTTAATGTAGATAAGTATAGATATGATCAGCCTCGTGCGCCGCGCGTTATTCGCCAATAAGCTGCAAGACAAATTAATAGAGGACCAGGTCCTGTATAAAAACGTCTATCTTGGTAAGCTGAATAACAAAAAAGTAATCATTAAGAAGAAGCACTCTAAGTCCGATACGAAGCACGAGGCTGAAATATTGCGGCTTATGGAGCCGTCGCCATATGCGGTCCGGCTGATCAAAGAAACAAGTGATTTCAATGTGATTGAGTATTGTAGCGGCGGCGACCTGTACGAATACCTTATACACCATAAGAATATGCCATTGAGTGATATTTGCCGCGTAGGCGTATTCTTATGCGAAGCGATTATTGATATGCGCAACCGGAATGTACTACACCTTGATATAAAGACGGAAAATATATGCCTGAACGACGATCTTGACCACCTTGCCTTGATTGACTTTGAAAAGGCCGAGTTGTTGGATTCTACTATTGAAAAAGACATCATTATGTCCGGCGGCTACATATCACCCGAGGTCGCGGTCCTATACTTAGATTGGATCACGAATCACTATAATAAGCGCTTCAGCCGCTACATATCTTCAAAAAAAATAAGCTGTAGCTACTTGAAATATGCTGATATATGGTCTATTGGAGTTGTATTCTATGTGCTTGCGTTTGGTCAGCTGCCCTTCCGGTTTAGCATGACCGACTTGAAGCGGTCGTTTACTGACGTGATTGAATTGAATTATACGATTCCGGAACACAAAAGATTGCCGGATATGTTTATTACATTGATCCGGCGGATCCTGATCTGTAGCGGCGAAGACCGCCCTGAGCCGGAAGAAATCATTCTTATGTTGCGGTCGTTTACTTGAGCTTGTGCTACTACGTAGCACGGCGCTCCGGCTACGCCCCGCCGTAATGCTGCTACGCAGCATGAGGCAAGGGGCTGCTTCGCAGCTCTACGTTGTGGAATCTACTCCAAGCAATCGCGAATCCCCGGCGTAGCCGGAGCGCAGTCCTGCCCCAGCAGGACAAGCTAATTGCATATACGCGCCCGATATTGAATGTCCACTTCTTTGTTAGCCTCAAAATGCTTGCGCCATATGGAAGGCTTGAAGTGCGACTTTGGAATGCCGAGCTCAGTAATGAATTGCGTCTGAATAGATCTCCAAAGTACTGTTATTTTTTTATCAGGCTCCTCATTTTGCTCTCTGAATGATTGTATAAATTTGTCAACGAGTTCTTGTTTTTGCTCATCTGACAAGTCTACTACCTTGATTTTGATAGCAACTTCTCCGTTGATTGTAAGAGCAATCTCATCCTTGAATACATCCATATCAAGTCCCGAGGTCCACGCGGTTTGGTCAAATGCCTGCGAGCGCAACTTATAGACCGTATCTACTATTTTATTGACCATGTCGTTGAGTTGCTCATCGCAATGGATCGCAAGGTCTACGAGGCTCTGAAGTAGGTCAAACGGACACATAAAGATCTCCGTCTCATCCTTTAGCGCCAGGCCGCTGAGCTTGCTGTGAATGTTGCGCTCAATGAGGGTTGCGTCATTGACGGCGTAGGTTGCAAGCACTTTGATCTTGTCGCCGGCTGGACGGCCCGTGTTGTACGTGCTACTACGGTGCTTCATGTTCTTTGTACGACCAATTTTAAATATGCCTTGATCAGCATATGTTTTGGTACTAACGATATAGATTGTCTCGTCCCGACTCATCTTTTTTTTAAAAGATAGGTTCTCAAGATTGAGTATGTTGAGCCGGTTAAGCGCGGCATCCTTTTCTTTAAGCTCTATTTTCATCTGCTCTTCCTTTTGCTTAATTTCAGCTTCCTTCTCCATAAGTAGAGTTTTTTCAGCGTATTTGAATACCAACTTGGTAATTAGGTTGCTCATAGACTCTACCTTAATAAAGTAGTCGCACGTGATATCACCTTGCTTGGTGCCGGCTCTAAGCAACATTTTTTTAAATGTCTCTCCGGTGATCGCATAATAATCTTTATTATGCTTGCAAGTGTTAATTAACTTGCAGGACTTATAGTATTCTACTACTAATGAATTAGTTTTAGAAATCTCTTTATAATCTACCTGATCTTTATATTTTTTCTTCATTCCTTTGACAAAATTCGTTATGGTATGCTCGGATTTCTTGTAGCCCATTCTTTCAATAATCATCTCATCTGACAAGTATATCCAACTCTTGTTGAATGCGACATCCCAAAAGATCCTAATGTACTCTACATCAGCCTCAGTGAATCCGCAATACATGACTCCAACTAACACAGCCAGGTCCAGGTGACTACCATTAGTCAGCACATCAGCAACCTTTTCATCAGCAAGAAGCTCAACCAAATCCAACTCAGTCATTATAACGATATGTAGCCTTTATGTAGTTTAACTACTGAAAAAGCCCATAATTAAGCATATTAATAAACAAAAAATATATGCTCAATTTGAGTTATTTTTAGCAATTGCGTCAGCCGCGGCCGAAAGGCGGCCGGAGCGCACAAGCTCAAAAGAGTTCGTTCAAATACGGATTAATGATCCCGCATTTAATACACTTCACATAAGTCTTCAGGTCCGCAGTCCTCACCATGCGCGCAAATCCATGACCACATTTCTTGCACTCGCAGCGGATCTTCTTATTCGTAGGGTCGCGCTCGGCACTCATGAGCTCAACCTCGCGGGTCGCAATGTCGCCGCTTTTGTTTTTTTGATATCGCAAGGTGTCCTCAGGGCTGATATCAAATGTCTCGCTACATACGCGGCACTTCTTGATAGTCTTCTCATGCTCTGAAGCATAAGACAACATGTTGTCGCAAACAGTACAAAAGTGAGTGCTCATTTTTATCTATATTTAGATTCACTTTTTAAACCAGCCACTCCGCAAAGCACAAGCGCGAAGCATCGCCCGTAGGGCGGCCGCCGTGTTGCGAAGCAACACAAGGCTAAAGTGTAAACCAACTTGTCGCGGTTGCTCCAAATATAACCAAAGTTCCTCCAGCGCCTACTGTTAGATTGTTGGTATTAGCATTATTAATCTGATTACCATTTCTGGCAATTGAAATCGTTCCATTTCCAGCAGCATTTATTATTATAAAGTATGCACCCAGCAAAACTGACGCCGGCAAAGTGAGCGTTTTAGCTCCATTCGGAGTCATAATTATACAAAAATCAGTAGAAAGCGGAGTATACGTTGTAGCCGCAATAGTCGTTATCTTATACCGCATTCCGCTATTCATGTATGATCGGCCACCATCTGCAAATAAATTGTAGTTGTCCGCCGCTCCTGTCGGCGGATTCGCAAGCACCAAATTATACGCTTCGGTAGGCACTCCACCAGCTGTAATGATCGGCGTCCCGGAAATATAGCTCATGAATACCGGGTTTGTATTGACAGTTGTATAGGCAGGCGTATCAACGACAAACCCAGCATTAAGAGCTGTTGTACTCGGAGCGCCAACAATACCAGCGCCACCAGCCACGACATTCAGCCGCGCATTCAGTGTTGAAATACCAAAAACATTCAACGGACTCGTAGTTCCAGTAGTACCTACATTAAGAGTTTGTCCATTTGCTACAGTCAGGCCGGCCGCGGCCGTCAACAACCCACCAGTCGTCAACGCCTGTAGACTCGTAGAGCCCGTAATAGTAAGCGCCCCAAATCCGGTGATCAGTCCATAGACATTCAGCGGGCTTGTTGTCCCCGCGGTCCCAACTGACAGCGTCCGTCCGGTCGGCAGGGTCAAGCCGGCGGCACTCAAGCCAGCAATCTGACTTCCGCCAACTGTGAATCCCAAAACTGACGGACCGGTCAATAAGTACAATCCCGTAGTACTGTCGGAAGTAAATGTGATTGACGGCGCACTCACGGATCCATCCGCATAGATTGACGTAGGGGCTGGAGCCCACGAGCCATTCCCCAATGAATCAGTTTGGAGGTAGTACCCTGAGGTCGGCGTAGTCAGCAAGCGGAATCCGCTCATATTATAAGTTGCTCCGGAAGGCATATACTCAGTGAGTAATCAAATAGTGTACTCACTCCAATAATTCTCATACTTGGAAATAGATCAAGTCCTCCGGTAGCCGCGGTCTCCGCTGACGCGCAAATCAGGGTCCGGCGTAGAGCTGCGTCGCAGCTCAAGCCAAGCGGCCGCCGGAGGCCGGCGATCAAGATCAGCGAGTAGTTAGCAATTTGACAATACACAGCCTAAAAAAAAAATACTCCATCCAAGCGCGAAGCTCCGCCCGGTGTAGAGGCGCGTAGCGCCTCAAACCAAGCCGCTTGCGGCAGGCGCCGTCCTGCGTAGCAGGACAAGCCTAACGGACCGAACGGTTAGGATCAATGATCTCACATATAGGCAAATTTGACAAACATCTCCGCACTTTGAAAGGACACAACCCCATCTCAAACTCCATTTCGGCAATGTCCGCCGCGTTGTCCAAGTTGTACAACTTTGGATCAATATACGTCATACCGGTAGTGTCAATCTGCTTAGCCCGGGTAGCGATCAGCATAGTCTTCTCAGCCTCGGAAAGCATATCAGTAGTACAATGGTTGTCCTCTGAAATGATAAGGTACTCCTGCTCCTCAAGATTGCTCTTCAATTCTGAAAGAACATTCTCCATACGGCCGCTAATCGGGTGAGTGGACGCTCTGGTGCGGACTGACTGAACCGTTGAGGCTGAGCTCCTTTTCCCGCGCTTACTCTTCTGAGGGCTCATACTATTGGATTTAGTCATATATATAATTCACTTTTATAATATATGTTTTCTACTACATACAGCTCTAAAAATATACGTGTATCGGTGTCTTCCAATTTAGCGGCCGTTAGTGGTACGACAGCCTCATTCACCGGAGCAATTATTGGTAGTGATCTGACTATTTCAAATGGAGGAACCGCAAATGTAGGCACTTCAGGAACGACAAGCTCCCTGAACGTATATGGTTTGATCACCGGATTCAGCGGGCTCACGATATCGGGCTCAACAAGTATGCAAAGTATAAGCGCGGCTTCTCTGGCGCTTACCGGAGCAGCAAACGTGGCAAATATGACAGTTGCGAACGGTGGAACAGCACAAGTTGGAACATCCGGAGCAACGAGTACGCTGAACGTACTCGGAACCGCAAATATAACAACGTTATCGGCAACAAATGCGAACTTTAGTACTTTGAACGTACCCAACGGCGGCACCATTTCAGTAGGCACTTCTGGAGCGACAAGCTCATTGACCGTATTCGGAAATACGACATCAACTACAGCCGCGATATCAGGAGCGCTCTCAGCTGGTAGTCTAACCGTATCAGGATCAACGACGCTGGCCGGGCTGTCCGCGGCGTCCACAAGCTTGTCCTCTTTGACTGTTAGCGGAACCACCGGGCTCACCGGGCTACTCAGTACCGGATCAATCACTTTGGCTAATGGTAGCACTCTCTCCGTAGGCACATCCGGTACGACGAGTCCAATGAACGTCTATGGTTTGATCAATGGATTCAATGGAATGGTCATGAGCGGAGGCGCGTCGTTTCAGTCAGTTGCGGCGACGACCGTCTCAGCAAGCGGACTCGTCTCAGCAAATGCGGGCCTCACTGTAGTAGGCACTCTGACGGCGGCGGCCGCGACCATTGGAGGCACATTACAGTTGAACGCCGCAACACAACTGAACTGCGTAACTACTGTCTCAACAAACTATACGGTTACAGCTACTGATAACTTACTGGAGTTTACGGCACCAACTGGTACAGTAGTAGTCAACTTACCTGCGCTGGCTTCAAGTGCTGGCCGCTTCCTCGTATTCACAAACTCGTCTACTACGAGCGCGACGCTGGTGCTGACGCCGGCCTCAGGTGAAAAGATTGACGGAGTGGTGAGCACGCTGTCGGTACCCCTCGGTAGCGCGGCTACCCTCGTTGCTTCTACGCAAAGCTGGTATGTCCTTTAGCCTTGAGGCGCTTTGCGCCTCTGCGGCTGCCGCTGTCGCGGCGGAGCTCCGCGCTTGGTGGAGCTATGTGAATTGGTATTTATGTGGAGCATATGGAAGGGCGGGTTGAGGAGCGCTTTTATTTGGCGGCTCAAAAAGAGCGCGCTGAAAAGGGCGGGTTGAGGAGCGCGCTTATGTGGCGGCTGAAAAAAGAGCGCGCTAAAAGGGGCGGGCTGAGCGTGCGCGCTCATGTAGCATGTCGGTCCTAGCACTAAGCCCTACATGTTGATCCCGGAGTGTTGTTGATTAAAATTAGTATTTTTTTTTCAATGGAATATGCGTCAATTGTAAGGCTCGGCGGCTCATTCCGTGTGCTCAGTTTGGCTTGTTAATTCAAGCGCGCTCACAATAGCCCGCTCTTCTCAGCGCGCAAGCTCAGTCCGCCCTTTTCAGCGCGCTCACAATAGCCCACTCTTCTCAGCGCGCAAGCTTAGTCCACCGTTTTCAGCGCGCTCACAATAGTCCGCCCTTTTCAGCGCGCAAGCTCAGTCCGCGCTTCTCAGCACGCAAGCTCAGTCCGCCCTTTTCAGCGCGCTCACAATAGCCCACTCAGCGCGCAAGCTCAGTCCGCCCTTTTCAGCATAAACATAGGCATCTCCTTCCAAGTGCGGAGCCCTCGCCCGGAGGGCGCGCCGCAGTGTTGCGTAGCAACACAAGGCACCATAAAAGATTAAAAAAGATATGCTTACTCTCACGCAAATCCTATCATTCATCACTATCTTTTGGACGGAAACCCTACGAAGACCGTCTAAAAATGCGATCAACACCTTGATAATTGTACTACCTGAGTCATTTTGGTCCGCCGCAATGAAGCTCCATTACTACTATTATTCATATAAATACATTACGATTGAAGAAGCTGTACATGGAGGTCGTCTATATTGGTTTGCGTATGTGAATACAACTGACTTTGAAGATCCTATTATCGTAGAAAACTACAAAACTCTAAGACTCCTATCAAAGGACTCGCATCTCCACATCAAGTCGGATTTTGCGGAAGTGATCTATATTCACGGCCTGTTCAAGTCGCCTGATTTGGAGCAACCCGGAAACGGCAATACGGTCATCTTCGAAATGATCAATAACTGACCAACAGGTTCTCGTCCATATCCAGGTCGGCGTCTATCTCCATGTCAAGCTGATCGTTGGCAAGCTCGCTGAATTCGGCGTCCAGCCCAGGATTCACTACGCTCTCGGCGTCGTCTTCGTCTTCCTCAATGGTCTCGTCCGCGTCAAGACCCTGAGTCTTCTCTTCGGGGGTCTCAGCATCGTTGGACAAACCCTTGACAGTGTACTCGGAGGTCATACGTTCAGAGTTCAATATGAAACTGACATAATGTAGAGCAAGTCGCTCGCCGGCGGCTCCGGGTATTTTTTTTTTCACATCAAGAATGAATCCGGCTATCTCGTTGAGCAAATACAAAGATCCATCCTTAGGAGTGAGTTGCGCCGCTCTATAGGTACGCAAGACGTGATCGTCCAGCCGCGGCACCTTTGAATGAAACCCTTTGTTGTTTATGTTTTCAAGGATCTTTGCGACCTCGGGGCTCGGCGATATGTTGTATTCACTGTACTTAACCTGATTGTACGCGACCATCATTTCCGCAAAATACGCGATCAGCTTATTGTTGCGATTTCGGAGCTGATCATCGGTGGCAGTGCTGCTCGGATCTATAGTTCCTTTTTGTACTTTCTCATAAGGCATGTTGTAAATCAGCCCAATGTTGCGGTATATGTTGTAGCTCACGCCGTGCTCTTTCACGAGCTTGTGGATCCGCGAATCCGTCAGCCGAATGCTTGTCTTCGGCTGGCTGAGTCGGGCGGGCTTCTTGGCGAATCCGGCGAGTGCGTCGTATACCTCTTGTAGAGCGGCCTTCCGCTTATCCTGAAACATCTTCTTGTATTTATTGAAATATGCCGAGTCTCGGCCCTCCAACTTTATCCGGTTGATCTTACACTTGGTACACTCACCTGCGTCGGAGTACTCGTGGAAATCACTTTCAGGACACGCATTGGTAAAGTAGTCCCAAAATAGGCTTTCCAATGACGAATCAATGTACTTTTGATTGCGACAGCCTTTACATTTCTCTCCAACATACTTCATGGAATAGAAATCGGCGAGCTCTTTGCTGTTCTTTTGGATCATGTCGTGGACCATTTCGGGGGTGAATTCTTGCTTCTTGCCGCTCTTTTCAAAAATATAGGTTCGTGTGCTACAACGGCAGCGCTCTTCGGCGTCTACTGGAATCACCATGCGCTTTCGGTCCGCAACGTCTCTTATTTTTGAGGAAATCAGGTGAAATTTGATACAGTTAGATATGCGGACCTTCTGATCCTTGGAGCGCTCCAACATTAGCATATTTTCATACTTTTGCTGCTGCTGCGAAATAGGAATTATGGTGTCTCGGTAGACCTTTTCGGTTAGGTAAAAGTGAGTTGATTTTAGTGAGTCGTGAGGAAGTTTGAGCGTCTCGTATACATTTTTGGTCTCTATCTCTTTGAGGATCTCTTCCCGCGAGCGCCCCAATGCCTTTGGATCATACCTGGTGAAATAGAGTGTGTATGGAGTCTCACACTCTTCCCACCTACGCTTGGATGCGCTATCGGAATCACTCTGTACGTAGTTCAGCGAGTAGACCCATTTATAAGCCTTTACGAATGCGTTCTTGAGCGTGTCCATTGTAATGTAGCTGCTGGACTCAATTTCCGGACCCTTGATAATGCGGACGAATGATAAGGCGCGATTGATTAGCTCCTGTAGCCGCGGCTGCCCGGTTTGGATTTTCTGATGAATTTTCTGATTCAGCGTTGCCTCTCGGGCTCCTTTTTTTGCGCGGCTATAGACTACGGCGCTGGTGGACGCGAATTGCATTTCGTGCTCATTCATAAAGATCAGCTGCGTCAAGACCGCGAAAATATAGATGTAAATGTAGACGTCTATAGTCTTTTCAATCTGAAAAGCGGTAGCTGTCTTATTCTTCATTATTTCATGCTGAATAGTACCTATCTCGTTGCGGATCATTGCGGCGGAGGTCTCTATTATTTTACCAATCTTGAGCTTGTAGGACTTCTCAATGACAACATATCGGCTTACCGCCATTATCATTTCTTCCCAAATGGTCTTGTAAAGCTTATCATACTCGTCGGCTTGGACGTTGGTCAGCCGGTTGAAGACACCGTACTCAATTCCTTTATTGTCTTCAAATATTTCACTACAAATGCGGCAAGACACCTCACCAAGTAGCTCAACTTCAGCAAAGGACTCCTTCAACTTCTTTGATATGATTTCGTCCCGCTCTATCGGATTTTTATATGTTTTGGAGTAGAGGATACCCAAATATATCTCATGCGGGCATATCTCATTAATGTAGGCGGTCGCCTTGAGTAGCTTATCCTCGCTCATAATTCCTTGGAGCTCCTTGACCATACTCTTGGTAACCTCGCCGGTTTGAATCGCGGAGCGTAGCTGACTGAGTAGCGGTAAAATCGGCTGAGCCCAGTGCTTCTTAAGAGCCGCGTCAATAGAGTCTCTTTCCTTCGGGTTGAGTAGTGAATACGGCTTCCGGAATCGCTTCTGAGCCTCGGAGTTGCGCGCCGCAAGTAGAATGCTTTTATGCCACATGTCCTTGTTGTGACGGCGCTGACATTCTTCGTTTTCGCGGATTGCTTCTATGTCTTGTTTGATCTCCGCGGCCTGCTCGGACTTCTCACCAAAAATACGAATGATCGCGTATTGGTCATATAGATTTCTTAAGAACAGGTGCTGAATGTACTGAGTCTCAAACTGAAATGTGTTTGGAATTCGTAGTATTTTTTCCACCGGAGTTGGATCTCGTGGAACCGCCCGCCGCGGTACTATTTCTTCTAAATGAGGCAATGGAGGCGGCTTCTTTTGGAGCCGCGCTATTCCGGCGTTGCTCAGTTGGCGGAATCCGGATACGATATTCCATATGTTTTTGGACAGCGCAAGTACTTGCTTTTCGCTGGTAAAATGCGTGCTATTTGGAATAACCGGCTTGATCGTATTTGTAATTTCGCCTTGTTTGTGGATCAGGAATCGGGCGCCTGTGATATTGACGGCCTTTCCTTCCGAAACAAACATTGCGTACTTCTTCTTAGACTGAACGATCACCTTGAGCCGGGCTGGCATTGTAATCGTAAGATAATACTTCTTTTTGACCTCCTCTTCCTTGACGTCTGTAACGAATGGTATGCTGTATTCTACAACCTGACTAAAGGCTATATCAGCAATATCTGAGCGGGTATACTCTGGTGGTACGGACTCAAGTGATCGCAAATCCTCAATAATTGAGGTCCTAAGACCTATCTGATATAGCTGCTCATCCTGGATTTCTGACTCCGTCAGGGTTTGCTTTTCCTCCTCCGGCGATTCAAAAACGATTAGCTCAATTGACATATATTTAGGTATTTATGTTGAAAAAAAAGAGTTTGGAGGAGTTGAATTAGCGCGTTGCCTTTTCACAACGATCCCAAAAAGCCTTGGATCCAACATGGAATGGATCGCGGATCGTCATGACTACATATCTAAAGGGGTCGCCGTTTGGAGTTGCGGACATATAGACGAGCTTCTTAAAGCTGATCATCTTGGTGGACTTCCTCCAAATAGCATTAATACAGGCGAGGCCGCGCTTCTTATCGTTTTTGTGCTCGCGCTCAATATTACAGCCGGCCGTCATTGGATCCGTATAAATTGTTAGAGTAGCATTGCCGCGGATCTTGTTATCAATAGTGGTGTCCGCCTGAGCAGTAATGATTACAGTCATGTAGTAGTGGCGGCCGTTATAGATTGCTTCTGTAATGCCCGGATTCTTGCGCGTCCATTCCTTGAGCGCGCTTGCGCAATCGTCAAAAATGAGTAGAATATGCGGATTCATGTTGAAATTAGCAATAGCCTTGCGCTCCTTCATACTGAGCTCCATGCCGCTGAGCAACTCAATATTTTTTTTAATGGTCTCTTTTTGGTGCTTCTTGATCACCGCGTCCCTTTTCTTCTCCATCATCATCTTTGTATAAAGGAATCCCTCTTCGTCGGATTCGTATTTCTTGCGCGCCTCCTCAACGTAGTCTTTTGTGCGGTTGACGATATTGATCATCATTAGGCGGTCTCGGCGGCCTGCGCATCTCTCAAATAGTGATTTGAGGATCTCGGTATTCTCTACAAAGTCTCGCATAGTCTTTGCTTTTTCTTTTTGAGTCGCCAGTAGCTTCTGAATCCATTCCGGCCGGAGGTCTGTCCGGATTGCACGCGCCGGAACATAATCGGCAAATTGGTTGTTTGCGCCGGCTGACTGTGAAATGACATGGACCTCATCCACAATGTCGCGGACACTATGCATCACGCCAAAGATCGCGGTCGTTTTTCCGGTATTTCGGGCACCATAAGCTATGATTACTGAGTTTAGACATACGTCGCTGGTCAGCTCAAGCCGGTCAAGTGAGGAACCGTCAGGTAGTTTTATGGAACCGGACATATACATATACGTTATATTTGGTGAGGGTACTTCGGCCTCGCTCCGCTCCGGCCTACGACCCTCACCGCCTTCGGATATGCTTTGGTGAGGGTACTTCGGCCTCGCTCCGCTCCGGCCTACGACCCTCACCACCTTCGGATATGCTTTGGTGAGGGTACTTCGGCCTCGCTCCGCCTTCGGATATGCTTTGGTGAGGGTACTTCGGTGAGCTCCATTATATGGAAAAAAAATCGTTAGTGTCATTGCTCATTATGAATGTACTTGAATACGCAACCCGCTTCTTATTTTATTCACGATTGAGGAGTGCCGTACCAATTTGTTAAAGTGTATTATTTCATCTACCCGAGGAGTTCTACAATATCATTTATTATAAGTAGGTTTACCATGTTGCGACCAACAGGCAATTAAGATTGCTAACGCATCTTGAATGTCTTTTTTGTCCATATCCAAGACCATCTTTTAGATAGTACGTCTAACTTAGTAGATCCGGCATGATCTTGAATAAATCTTTTTCTGGTAAGTACACCAACTTGTTTTTATCTAAAAATACTACATTCATGTATTGAAGTAAACGCTGATCTTTTAAGTCAGGAATCTTACTCGTATAAATTATTAAATCCGCGTTGTGTTTCAGTTTACTCAAGCTCATTTGCATAGCTGCAACAATAATAGTGTTGTTGTGACGACTATTGACGAATAGATCAATAATCTCTGGATCGTCCTCCAGGTTATACGAGTCTTCTATAAGAAGAAGACGTCGGCCACTTCCTATACTTCCTATAATCTCTGCTCGCTGCTCTAAATTACTAAGGTGCTTTACTTCGTCTACCTGAGGTAATATACCTTCCACGATATATCTCATTACAGTAGTTTTACCACTGTATGCGGCTCCAATGATTAAAATAGATGATTTATTCTGAAGATCATTCAACTCAAAGTTATTCATATATGATTAAGTATTCATTTAATAGGTCAAATATCATTCTCAAGCGCACTAATGATCTCTTCTAATGCTTCCTGCGTTGGCTCTGACACCTCAGGTTTGGATTGCTCATGACCGCCGCTGGTTAGCGGGCTCACACTGATCTTGTCCGGCAATTCAGTACTTACTTCACTCTCGTATGACTTCTCAATTTCTTTACTAACGTGACTGTCGTGTAGGATCATGACGAGTGTATTCAGGATTCCAAGGTGAATGAATAGTTTGAAATACGATCTTTTTCGCTCAATAGGAAAGAATATAGCAAGTACAAGAATGGTGAGTACCGTGATCGCGGCGGCTGTATAGTATGGATTTGAAAACACTCTATTGATAAAAGACTCCTTTTGAGGCGTTCCAAGGCTAAAAATGTTGTCAAGTTGGAGCGGCATATACTGTATTTGACATTATTTTTAAAGATCAAATACGTCGCTTTGCTCAACCTCAAAAGGATCAAATTCAGCGGCGGGCTCAATATACGGCGTCTCTTGGATCTGCTCCGGCTCAGGTTCAGCATATGTCACTTGCCGTACCAATTCAGGTTTTTCAATCTCAGGCTCAACGTACGCCGTTTGCCGGATCAGCTCAGGTTTTTTGAGTTCAGGTTCATCTTCCTCTTCCTCAGGAATCTGCTCAAGGTGTCGCCGCGCGGTTTGCTCGTTGAATTCTTGAATCTGAATGCTTGGTACTTCTACCGGCTTAGGGAGCGGCCATGGAGCCACCGCGGTTTGCTCGTTAGATTGAATGCTTGGTGATTCAACCGGCTTAGGGAGCGGCCATACTGGAGCGGCGGCTTTAACCGCTTGGAGCTGCTTGACCAACTTGTCCTGTAGAATAAGGACGTTTTTGAGGCGGCTGTTTTCATCCTTTAGAGTATTGATTTCTGACCGCATCTGCGCAATTTGCGCGGACATCTCGCTTACGACTTCGTTGTTAATGCCGGACCGCGTGCTCGTTCCGAGCCGGACGATCTTCTTGTGTTCAAGCTGTTTGTGCATGATCGCCAAGTCAAAGAAGCGCTTTTGGAGCGGCCGCGGAGATCCGGGCTCGCTGCGGCGCATGAGTATGTGATCAATGAATTCCAACCTGACGTCGCCGACAAACCGAATAACAACTGATCGCAATGAGTTGATTACTACCCGCGCGAGTGCGTGCTGATCAGTAAGGACGTACTCTGGGACAAACGCGAGTGCAAATCGGCGACAAAATGCGGACTCAGTGTCCATTCTCTTGAGGACCGAGTTGTAGTACTCGTGTAGCTTGCGGATCATGATCGTGACGCCGGCCTTTGATTTTATATTCTCTACATAGAGTAGTAGTTGTCGCTCGTATGAGTCGTGGTGATTTTTTTTATCTTTAGAGTAGTCAACACATGATAAATCGTAAACCTGATTAAACATCTGGGACACTACAAACGCGCCGAATATTTCAATTACTTCACGAGCGTCCTTACCGCATTCAGTCTCTTTAATATCATTTCCGGCCAACATAGTATATACTTATAAAGTTTTGACTATGCCAAAAAATCAATACAAGGTATATGCCGCTGCCGACCCTATTAAGGAAGGGCTTTTTAAACATATCAGCATTACCTGCTGAGGATCGTCAGGCTGCCGAATCACTGCTTGCGGTGGACTACATTGTGAATCGTGTGTCTGCCATGGTGAAGCGGCCGCCGAAGTCCGCTGAGGATCGCGTCCTCGTCATCAAAGCATCTACCGGAAGCGGAAAGTCAACCGCTCTTATTCAGCATCTATTCCTCCGGTTTCGCGACACCATCAAAAAAAACATTGCGGTGACGCAACCCCGAGTCATCACCGCGGTAGACACAGCTATGAAGCTACCTGAGTATAGTCCGGAAATCATTCTTGACGTTAACATTGGATATACTACTGGATCATTCAAGCGGCTGCCGAAAGAGAAGGGTATCATCTATATGACCGTAGATAGCTTGCGAGATCAATTTGTCCATCGCGGCGTAAAATCAGTCGCTGAGAAGTACGGATTCATTATTATTGACGAGGTACACGAAAGGAATACCGCTACGGACAACTGTCTTTTTAGAATAAAGACTATGCTGAGGGAGCTTATGGATAGTCCAAGCTGTCCGATTGTTATCCTTATGAGCGCAACCTTTGACGAGCGGATATTTTTGCGGTACTTTGGCCTAACCAAGAAAAACTACATTGAAGTTGAGGGTCAGACTTTTGAGAAGACGCGCGTTTGGCCCGAGTACTCCATGATAAACTACCAAGACTATTTGTTGAATCAGGCGGTCAAGATCCATATCACGCAGACTGAAGACTACAGCTCGCGATTCCGCGATATTCTCATTTTTTTGAGCGGCGGCGCTGAAATCGCAGATATGGTGAAGCGGCTCCATGAAATAAACACGCTTATATATCAGAATAAGCTCAACCTCCAGGATATAGACCGGAATATCAAATCGTCTTATCTTGTTGGTGGCGGCAATCACTACATGTATCCTATTTCACTGACGCGGTCTTCATATTTGGAAGGCGGCGGCACATATCATTCAATCTTTTCACGCGTTTCCAGCTTGCGGCTACCAATCTATGTTGACGGCAAGGTGAAGACACATGTAGTACCATCACGAAAGGTGTTCGTCGCAACCAATATCGCGGAGACCGGCATCACGCTGAAGACGCTGAAGTATTGCTTGGACTCAGGGTACTATACTTCAATGGAATTCAATCCGGTATTTGGTTGTAGTATGATCCTTACCAAACCAATCACTTTTGGAATGTCCGTCCAGCGTATGGGTCGTGTGGGACGCGAGGCTCCAGGGACTTGGTATCCAGCTTACACCAAAAAGACGCAGGACGCAATGCAAAAGGAGCAGTTTTCAGAGATCACTTTTTCAGATATAACGTCAAATATGCTGACTATTTTGATATCGGAGCAAGACGTCGTTGAGCAGATATCGGAGCGCGAGACTGATTATACTTATAGGAAGTACCGGCTACAGAATCACCAATCTTTGGTACTACATCATGGTAAGAAATTCAGCCTCAAGAGCTTGGACCTTATTGAGACGCCATCCGCGGAAATGCTGAGCTACGCAATGGAGAAGCTCAATGTGTTGGGTTTGATTGATCGCGGAATGCGAATAACTGTTATGGGATATTATGCGGATCGCATGCGGTTCATTCCGGTAGAGTCGGCGCGAATGATCATGTCGGGGTACATACATGGTGTCAGCATAAAATGGTTGACTACGATCGCCGCCATCCTGTATACTAAGCCTACTGGACTCTATTCTAAGCCTAATTATGTGAATTACTTGTCGCATGCGGCATTTGAGACCATCCATAATGTAGTCATAGCGGACGACTTTATTCTACAACTGTGTACATTTGAATACATCATGGATTTGCTAAGCTCCTCGCTCAAAAAGTCGTATATGAAGAATAAGCCGCCTACATTTGACCTTGAGTCGTGGTGCTCGCAAAACGACGTAGACTACGCGGTCTTGATCAATGCGAGTCAGTTTCGGGACGAGCTCATCTACAACCTGATAGATAATGGACTTAACCCGTATGCTTTTGACGACGGCCCTTTGATCGGCGTTTTTGGTCGCAGCTTTGAAGAAGGCATTGCTGAGGTCGCAAAGATCAAGACTTGTATATATGAGGGATTCCGCATGAATCTTGCTGTGTGGACACCTGAAATATCAAGCTACGTGATCAACCGCCGCGGAGTACCAGTTGTCGTCGGCAGCAGCTATGTACAAAAAAACATAGAAGGCCAATCGCAGCCAAATTACATTGTCCTCAGTAGCTACGCGCTCCAGTCTACAAGAAAAAACGAACTCAAAATACAGGCCAAGAGTATGATATCTGTATTGGACGGGCATGTACAGCCTGACTTAAGCTTCTAAATTGAAGACAAGGTCGGATTTCGCAAACTCCACATTGAGGATGTCGTAATTCTTTTCAACGTTGAATATGCGCTCTACAACATAGAATGTTGAAGTGTAGGTTTTGTCTTTTGCTCGCAGGTACGCAAAGTAGTAGCGGCTTTGTCCAAAATCATATCTCACAATGATCTCGTAGTAGAAAGATAACAAGGCCGCCGTTGCAATGTCAACATTTTTACATTTAGCAGTCTCAATAATGTAGCTGACTAATACCCTGATTGGATTTCGGTGTAAGGTTGGATATGCTCTTTCTACGGCTTCGCGGCATATCGTTTTCAAAGGAGTCGGTTTTAGTTTGGTAATCTTCCAAAAATTCTTAATGAATTCACTGTCGTCAAGAGCATTTAGAAGATTGAAATCCGCGTCCTTAAATGTGTCATAGTGATTGGGGCCAAATCTATGAAATATCTCAAGCGGAAATCGCCAAACGTCTCTTACGTGGAAATTATAGATATTTCTGAGTATCTTGTCGCTCATAATGAAATCATATGTTTTGTCCTGTAAATCCTTCAAATGTGATTTCTTTTCCTCAACCTCAAGCTTGAGGTATGTAGCATTATCTACAGTCTTACACTCCTTAAAGGAAAGTTTGTGATCGTAGGCCGGGTTTGCCTCGCTGATTTCAAAGTTAAGGCTATAACTGTTGTTTCTTGCGGCTGCGGGTGGGTCCTTCTCCTCAATGTCTATTTGGAGTCTTTTTACTGCTGTAATGTGGATGCGCTGTAAAGGCTTGTTGTACGCCGCTTGATCCAAAGAAGACAAAACTTGACCAAATTTAAGATCAGTATATTTGATTGAGCTATTGGTGGAAAACTTGTCAATATAGCCCTGGTACGCGGATCTCTGATATCTCGGGATCTTGTTAATGGTTTCGCTGAATGCGCTTGTTAAAGCGTCATTTTTTTCTTCATATTTGCCGGATTTGAAAGCGTTATACATGTTGTGGAGCGTCGCGTCTTCGCAATTTTTGAGGGTATCTTGGAAAAAGTGCAAGTACCTCGTAGTCTCCTTCTTTTCAAGAATGACGCACAGGTGTGCGTATACCGCCTTACAAAAGTCAATGTGATGCATGATGTTATAGGTTAAAAAAAATCACTTTTCTATAAAGGATGCGTAAGTATATGGAGCTAATCATAGACGACCGCGAAAAGGCCGTCGTGGAGCATATCGGAGGCCTGGAATCCAAATATGACATATTGGTGGACCGCATTGAGGTAGGCGATTATTGTGTAGTCCGGGACGGTGAAATCATTCTATGTATTGAACGGAAAACCTGGGCGGACCTGGGCGCGTCAATCAAAGATGGCCGCACAAAGAATATGGGGAAAATGCTGGCTCTACGGGAAAAGACAGGCTGTCACTTGTTTTATTTGATTGAGGGGAGTCCGTTTCACGCTCCAACTCGGAAGTTTGCCGGAATTGAGTTCCGCAGCTTGTTGGCTCACCTGGATCACTGTCAATTGCGCGATCAAATATCAGTCATATACTCTAAAAACATAGTTGAAGTAGTGCCGCGGATTATTATGCTGATGAATAATTACGGGACGTTCCTGCCGTCAAAGGTTTCCATTTTTAGAAATGGCGGCGAAAAGAGTCAAGTTGGCCTCCTGAAAGAGCGGCGCGTTTCTACTGAAAAAGAAAGCCTGATTGACTTATGGACGTGTTTATCGGGGGTCAGTTTCAAAACCGCGGAGGTCTTGGTGGAGGCCGGCGTTACGGTCGGCGCGGTGTATTTGCGTCGGGTGTCTATTGATGCTGTGGCTGAGCTGCGGTACGCGAATGGAAGCGCGTTGGGGATGGTCCGCGCTAAGAAGCTGTTTTCGGACGTCAACAACCGCGAGACGACGATCCTGAGCCGGGTCCGCGGCGTGTCCAAGGCGACGGCGGCGCTGATCCTTAAATCAGTTTCGTTTGCGGATATCGTTTCGGGGGCGGCGACTGCGGCTCAGCTTGCGGAGGTGCGGCTGTCAAGTCGGCGGCTGGGAAGTAAGCTGGCTGAGCATATTGTGAGGTTGCTGGCTTTAGATCATAAAGGTGAAGTCGGCGTCGTGGAGCTCGTTGCTGCCGCCGCGGATGACGGGCTCACTGCTGCGGTGGCTCGTACAAGCGATGACGATGCTGACGATGAAGAAGACGAAGAGTAGCATGATTTGGTTGCGCTGCCTGCCCTCTTTTTTTTGGTGGATTTCAGCCTGAGGAATTAGATGCGTTTGGCTTAGTAGGTACACCTGAGCGAGCCGGTCATATATGAGGCGGCGCTCAACGTCCGCGAGCTCGTCCGGCCGCATTTCCATAGTATCTTTGTATGATATGGTTTGGATGGCTTGGAGTCGGATTCGGTTGAATTCGGCGTTGGATAAGTACTTTTTGATCAGCTCTTCTTGGTCTTTGAGTAGGGTTCGCGCGCATTGGCGGACGCGCTCGGGGTGGCGGGAGTCGCGTAGCATAAACTTCATATTGTGAATGAATGCGTCCATTATATACTCGCGGATATTCTTTTTGGCTGTATGCTTGGACCGCTATGTAGTACACTATTACAATGTAGAATATATTCTATGATATACACATATGCCGCGAATGAGTACCATTGGTCAAGTTGGCTCAATGCCGCACGAAGCTTATGTCCAGAAATACGAGCAAACTAACGAATTTGTAGAGGATCCGCAAAGCTTTAACTTATATCAGCGCGACCTCCTAAGCGATTTCCGTCCAGAAAAACCATGGTTGGAGTCCGATATGCCGCGCGATAACAGCGGATATCGTAAGCAAATGATGAATGTAAGACTCCACGGAGATCGTTCCGAATTTAAGCCCGATATACCGGATGCGTTTCTCTCTCATGAGTTCTTGGAAGCCGATCCACGCGGTCATACAAGTGAGCCTAATTGGAATAAATACACTCGCGAAGGTATTACTCGTGCTCGTAATGTTCGTTTTAGCAACGATTCAGCTCTAACCGATTTTGATGCTCCAATATCCGATTCCTCTATGGCGAGCCGCCGCAAAGATATGTCCGGACAGTTCAAACAACGCTGGAAAAATTTTACTACAGCTAAGAGTAGTCAGATCAAAGGAATCCTTGCTCCACGCTACAACCAGAGCAAGATGTGTCAGGTCATTTCCGAAGGACGCGACCAGCTCGCCGAAGAAGGAGTATGCGACACACGCTCTAATATCGTAGCTCATTTAAGCAATATGACTCCGATTGGATATCAAACTACTACCGACAGCGAGTTCAAAATTGGTAGTTGGAGTCAAGTACGCAGCACCAGATCGCTCAAAAGTGACGATTGGAATAAGAATCGCCGCAACACATACGACGACCGCGACGACTACGTCCAATACAAAGACAACGCGGTTCCAGTTTCCGTTGCGCGGACCATGATTGATATGAGTCAAAAAAAATATCACGAAACACAGTCGCTCCGCAACTACAAATTCGCAGCTTCTAAAGAGACCGCCCCTACCCGTGAGCAGAAGTTTGTCGCAGACCGCATGAAGAATGCGCAAAACGCCGAAGCCAAGCTCGCCGCCGGTCCGACGCAAGAAATGAATTCCGCTGTAGTAGGCGCTCGTCACATTGTACCGAAGCTGGACTCCAACCTCAAGCTCAAGTCCAAGCTGACTCATGAGACTGCGGCCGCAATGATGCAAGCGACCCGACGCAGCGGCGCGAGAGAAGCCGGCGACCTCCGCGATCAGGTACAGCACACAATCCTCAACTCCGATTCAGCTAACCAAAGTACGCGGACGGCCGGCAAGATGATCACGACCTCCAAATGGGAAGGAGTGGAGGACCGCAAGATCAGCGGAGAGGCCGAGAAAACAGTATTCAACTTCAAGAAGATCAAACCAAAAATGTACTCACTCACGGATCAAGTAGACAACCTCGTGTTTGACGACTACAAGTCAACCTCTAAGAGTTTGGACGTCCGGCAGTTGGTGCACCGCGACAGATTGGGCAAGCATGAGTCGTCGCACATGGACGGAATTGATTTCGCGGATCACAAGTCAATGGAGAATCCGTCAGTAGGCGGCGGCTCGCGGTACATGCACGATCAGGTTGAGCGCGAGCGGGCGGAGCAGCTTGATATTTTTGACCTTTAGGCGCATGTCGCTTCGCGACAAAGCGCCTGCCCTACGGGCGGGGCGGATGCGGCCTACGGCCGCGAGCGCGCAAGAATAGCATGCTTGATTGATGGACAAGATGCGAGCGCGCAAGAATAGCATGCTTGAGTGATGATCCACAATAAGAAATCAACCGAGTGGATGTGTGATGGTCAAAAATAATACTTCAGTAACGATATATGTACACTACTGATTCGTACCATTATACGCTCATTACACACTCCAACAAACCCGATTACTTCCGCAAAGGAGTGGTCAAGTTTGCGAAGGTCAAGAAGCCGACTGTTATCACTTTTACGGATTGTGCGGACACAAAATTCAAAGCTTTTAATTCCGCTTGGGACATACTTATAATGTGGGAAGAAGCCTCAAAGGTGAGCCCCGAGCAAAAGCGCCGACTTACCTCTTTTTTACCGATAAGATGCCGCTATACGCGTGCTTTGGTGTGAATTACCTTGCGATCACGCGGATCCTCAGCAAACAAATCTTTGAGCTTGCTGAGCATTGCTCCATTCAGGAAATCATGGACTTATACCTGAGCGAAATGGGCGCCGTCCTCACCGATGGCGTCAAGCCGCTCCGAATGTACAAGCGGATTGGGCCACCGGCTCAAGTATGGAGTGTTGATTCCAAAGATACGAAACATATTAAGCCGCTCATGCATGGATGGCTTAGCTACGAGACGGAATTCATACTCCAATGGGTGCTCAAGAATTACGACGCGAATCATGTCGTTGAGCTTGGATCGTGGTACGGGTTGTCTACGATGCGGATCCTGGCGATGAAAAAGGGCGCGACCTATGGTGCTTTGACAAATTCCAAAACGTAGCGGCCTCACCATACATACAAGATAAGCCGTCGCCGATGGACGCCTTTTACTTCACGAGCCCGCGGTACGAGACCTTTTGCCGCAACGTGTCGCCTTTTCTACGCAACAAAAAGAAATGCGTTGCTATGAAGCACGATGTAAATGACTTTATTCCGGTGATGAAGCAACAATTCGTGATTCCGGATATCGTATTTATTGATGCCGTAAAGAAGACGGACCGGCTGATCGCGTTATTGGAGGCGATATTCCGATTTAATCACGAGGCTATTGTTGTAGGCGACGATTATGTTTTTGAATCCGTGCGAGCCGCAGTCAGCCGATTCAAGCAGCGATATCCGACGATTCAGCTCTTTACGACTAAACCATGCTATCTGATGACATACCGCAAGATTGACATGGGGCTAACCGCATATCTACGCGATTCTATTCCTGAAGCTCCGGTTGACCGCTTCTATAGGTGTCTTGAATCCGCGGATCAGGAATGCTCCGATTATATAGACAAGATTGATATCAACAAACCACAGCCGCGGCATAATGGAAACACGCCGTACACTCAACTGGTGATTGCGGTCCGGTACGATAAAAAAAAGCAGCTGGAGCCGCTTATGCTCCAGCTCAAAGAGCGCGCAAAACCTATAAAGAATGTGCTTGGGTTGACTTGGGTTGACTACATGAAGTACCCGGACTTGTTGTACTAACTTGAGTACGACTAATTTGTTTTTTGTACTCATTGAATCGCAAAATGAATAAATGCATTAGAAGCATATGCTCTGCACGTGGAACGTTTTCCAAATCATACTCGCTAAAGCATTTCATGTCGTCAAGCGTTATGTTAACAAAATAAAATGACAAAGGTTGGAACTTTTCTTTATCAAGTCCAAATTCAGTAAGAATTCTATCAAAGTCAGTATTATCAACCATATAGATATATATGTGTTTTCTTTAGATTGTTTTCTCTTTTTGGGAGCAATCCAAAGTAAATACTAATACGTATGTAGTCGTCTACCCTTATAAGAAATATAAGCATTAAAAGCTTATGCTCATATTTCGCAACCGACATAAAATCACCCATATACTCGCGATCTTGGAGTAACCTTTCTAATACTTCATTTGTGAAGTAAATGTGAAGACACTCAAACTTTGCTCTATCTGGACCAAGCTCCTGAGGTAGTCTATTGATAAAATCACTCATTTATAATTTTCACGGTTTAATAGATAAGCACTCTGACAGACCGCATGCTATACTTGCGAGCTTGCGGCCGTAGGCCGCCCCGCCCGTCAGGGCGCCACGCAGTGCTGCGGAGCAGCACAAGTGGAAAAAGTGAAATTAATTAAATCAAATATACGTTATTATGCAGGCAGTCAAGACTCTTTTCCGCGACACCGACGGCACCATCAACAAGCTCCATTCCACCGCCGCAATCCTCAAGTACCGCCGCTTCAACATCAACTACAATGTACTTGACGACAAGGCAATCGTGCTCATTTCAAGCAACAACCCGCGTGAGCTACTCCATGGTTGGATCTTTGAATATCCAAGCTTCCAGCCTATCTTGGAGCTTCCGCGCATTGTGTACAACGCTCCGGCTAACCTGAATGGAGCATCCTTTTATGCGCTCCGAGACGGTACTGTGGTATACCTGTACTATATTGATAAGTGGTACATGGCCTCTTCCAAATCAGTCAGCATTGGGGACACCTCCATCAAGGGTCATACTTTTTGGGACCTTTTCCACGAGTGCGCCCCCGGATTGCTAAGTCAGTTGGACACTTCCAAAACGTACAGCTTTGGATTCACCAATACAAAGATTCACCATTCTATGGACGGCAACGCGATCTGGAATAACAACTTCACGGAGGACCTAGGAGTAAGCCCGCTCAAGCAAATCAGCTCAGTCAAGGCCGGCGAGTCCGCTTACGGAACTATGATTGTATTTCCAGGATCCAAGACTCGTCATATCAAGGTTGGACAGCTTTGTAGCGACCTTAAGGCGTTGAAGTACAACAAGAAGATCAACCGCGAGGTAGAAATTGGCTCTTATGACTACAACAAATATGTATGCCTCCGCGCGTGGTTGCTATCTGAAAAAGCATTCATGCGGCTTAAGCGCATTGAGGCGGACCGCATTGAGGAGTTTGAGGAGTTTGAAAAACAGGCCTCCGAGCTGCTTAACCGCATTCAAACCGGCGATCATAAGTATGATTTCTATGACACCAGCGGTAGTGTGCTCAACCGCAATCGTATTGAGTTTGTACGCAATATTCACAATATAGATATCTTCTATGGTATTCTATTCAAGGGATTTGACCTTTAAGAGTGCCTTGTGCTGCGGCGGCCGCAAGCGGCGGAATCATTATTTTTTTTTGCGGACAAGAGCAAAGTTGATCCTCCGAATAGTACGATAAAAATGCTACCCGCCTGATAAAAATGAATTTCATTCTGTTTTACTCAAAATGGATACTGATACGATTGCCTGCCTGATCCTTCCATTCGTGGAACATGATCAATATGCTATGTTTGCTACGGTTTGTAAAACATTCCGTAAGAAACTCAATCAACTTCAATATCCAAGATTAACTTCTGTTAATAACGTTTTGCAGCGTGTTGAAATACTGCAATTGTATATTTCTAATGACTTCCTTAGAGAAAACTTGTGTAGGTATGCCGCTGAATACAATCGTCTTGACGTACTCCAATGGGCGCGAGCGAACGGATGTCCTTGGAATGCATTGACATGCGCGAAAGCGGCTGGTGGTGGTCACCTGGAGATGCTCCAATGGGCGAGATC